>Ga0209602_1000434_pt1 | contig 40238 bp, 42 predicted proteins | sample COGITO_mtgs_1205_3_FD_184810 | JGI IMG/M metagenome (GOLD analysis project Ga0209602, IMG submission 184810) | Pelagic marine microbial communities from North Sea - COGITO_mtgs_120524 (SPAdes) (version 2) | ecosystem: Environmental > Aquatic > Marine > Epipelagic ...
CGCACCCCTTGACCGCGTGGGCTTGGCCGGAAAAGAACGACAATCCACCCGCACCTTGAGCCTGGGTGAACAACAACGCGTGAATGTTCTGCGGGCCTTCATGGGAAATGCCCCGGTGATCTTGGCTGACGAGCCAACCGCCAGCTTGGACGACATGCATGCTCAAGAGCTGTTGACGCTTCTCCGAGAAATTCAAGGAGAGCGTGCCATGCTAGTATCTAGCCATGACGCCCGTCTCGCCCCCTTTGTAGATCGAATTATTACGTTGCCATGAAGGCCCTGCATTTTGCCTTTCGAGCCTTATGGCACCGCAAAGCGACGAGTTTCTTTGTGGCGGTGATTTGGGCCTTAGGCATGATCGGATTGGCCATGACGACCCGTTTGGAGCGCACCGCCGAAGCGCAGCTCACTCGGACCTTGGAAGGCACCGATATTCTGCTTGCCGCGAAAGGATCCCCCACCCAAGCCATCTTGGCCCATGTATTTCACCGGGATCAAGCCTCCGGGAACATTCCCATTGCCGAGGCGGAAAAATGGATGCGCCATCCGGACTTGAGCCATGTACGGCGCTTGGCGTATGGCGACAATTACCGAGGATATCGGATTCTCGGATCAGATAGTGCCACTTGGAATGGCGTTAGCCAGCAACCCATGCAAGGTCGATGGCCCGAGGTAGCACTCGAGGTGGTGCTGCCGATTTCCATCGCTGAACGTGAGGGATTGACTCTAGGAGACCATTTTCACGGAAGTCATGGCGCGGTGGACGACCTGGGGGATCACGACGAGCACCATTACACCGTCGTGGGCCTTGTCACACCCGATCAAGCCTTTTGGAATGAAGTGATTTGGACTTCCCTCGAAAGTGTGTGGGCCGTCCACGAAAACAGCACACCTGAGTACACGGCCGTCCTCGCCCGCATTGCGTCCCCGATGACCCGCCTCATGCTGCCCGGTCAAATTCAACGGCAAAGCCCCCTGATGGCCGTTTCTCCAGCGATGGAGGCCAACCGCATGGTCGGCTGGATGAACCAAGGGGGCGCCATTCTTCGCCTCATTTCATGGCTGCTCACAGGCATTGCGTCCTTGTCCATGTTCTTGCTCCTCCAGAGCCACATTCGCGAACGACTGGGGGAGTACGCCCTCGTCCGAGCCATGGGTGGCACCTGGGGCCAAATCGCCGCCCTTGTCCTGGGGCAAAACCTTCTGCTCGCCCTCTTGGCCTTTGCCTTGGCATACGGGACCCTCGCCGTCGCCTATGCCACCTCCTATTGGTGGCTTCCTTCCGGGTTTAGCCTGTATTCCGACCTCTGGTGGGACCTCCAACCGGACCGGCTTTGGTGGGTCCTGCATCTTTTTTTAGCACTTTTTGCAGGTTTAGGGCCCTGGGTTTGGCTACAAAAAATACCTTTGCACCGTGCGTTGGTCGATTCTTAAGCCGTTGACCCTGATCGGGGTTCTGTTCACGGCCACCGCTTTTTCCCTTTTTAGCCCGAGTAAATTGACCTGGAGAGAGCTGGCAACGGTCTCTTTCACGGAGTTTTATGATACCCAAAAGGGAATTTGGTCCCTGGAAGCCGGCTACCCGGAACAGATCTTTGCACTTCGCGGAAAGGAGATTTTCATCACAGGCTATGTACTCCCCGTGGACAATAAGGGAGAAATTTATGCTTTGAGTGCCTACCCATTTAGCTCCTGTTTCTTTTGCGGCGGCGCCGGTCCAGAGACTGTTATGGGCTTAGAATTCGCTACCCCACCGGGAAGGCTCCCGACGGATGCGGTGAAGACCTACTCCGGAAAGCTCGTTCTGGTCCAAAAGCCCGAAAATGGCTTCTACTTTACCTTGATAAACGTTCGACCCTACACACCATGAAGATTCTACTCCCCCACGTCCTAATCATGGATCCTCGCTCCCCCCACCACGGTCAAACGGTGGATATACTTCTTGAGGATGGCGCTATTTCTGCCATAGACAGTGAATTGAAGGCCAAAGGAGCAGTCGTATTGGAGTCTGCCCGTGGACGCCTCGTGAGCCCTGGTTGGGTGGATGGTCGGGCGCGCAGTGGCGAGCCGGGTCACGAAGAGCGGGAGACCTACCTCAGTTTAGCCCGCGCTGCAAGCCTAGGAGGTTATACCCACATCGCAGTTATGCCGTCGACCTATCCTGCCCGGGATAGCCGACCGCATGTCGAAGCGCTGCAGCAGGCGACCGCCGCCATGCCCGTGGAATTCTTGCCCATAGGCGCCGTCTCAAAAGGCTTGAACGGGGAGCAAATGGCGGAGATGCTCGACATGTTGGAAGGGGGCGCCGTTGCATTCAGTGATGATACCGCATCTATCCGCCACCCCCACCTACTCCAACTGGCCTTACAGTACACGGCAGACTTGCCTACGCATATTCAGAGTTTTGCCTTCGAACAGAGCTTATGTCCATCCGGGCAAGCCCACGAAGGCGAAGTAGCCTTATCCCAAGGGCTGACTCCCATTCCATCCTTGGCAGAAAGTCTGCGCATACAGCGAGATCTTATGATTCAGGACTACGCGGGAGGGCATCTGCACGTTGCCGGGATTAGCACGGCCGAAGGGGTTGAAGCTATTCGCAGCGCCAAAGCACTTGGACAAACCGTGACCGCCGATGTGGCCATAGCGAACCTCATCGGCTCGGAAGAAGACATTCGTGGGTTCAACTCGACGTATAAAGTTTTGCCTCCACTGCGGAGTGCGGAAGATCGTGAAGCACTTTGGGAAGGATTTCTAGATGGCACCTTGGACCTGGTCGTAAGCGATCACCAACCGATGGATACAGAGGCCAAAGACTGCGAATGGGGCCAAGCGATGTTTGGGGCGGCCACCATAGAACACGCTTTTGGATGGTATCGCCATGTAAATCCGAGTCATGAAGCCTTAGAACGATGGATTAATGCCGTTGCGCACAAGGCCCGGGAGCTCTATCATTTGGGGCCCTGTGTGATTAAAGTGGGTATGCCCGCCGATCTGACGGTATTCGCTTTGGATGGGTCCGCGGAAGCAAGCTATACCAAGGGCGTGAATGTTCCCCGTTGGACACAAAATGGCCGCGCCATAGGCACGGTCCTAGGCTCACAGGTGTCGGGGCTTTGATCAAGCCTCGAGGTGAAGGCCATCGTAGGCCAAATACATTCCCGTAGGTAATCCGGATTGCGTTGCGGCATGATCTCCCATTTGGTGGCTAATATGAGTGAAGTAGGTATGGGGGACCCCCGTCTTTCGCGCAAATTCTTGCGCCTCCAAAAGTGAGAAATGACTGACATGAGGTTGATGCCTCAAAGCATTGACCACAAGAATCTGTGCGCCCCGAATTTTATCCATTTCCACGTCGGTCATTGCGGAGACATCCGTTAGATAGACCACATCTCCAATGCGATACCCCAGAACGGGCCACGTGCCATGCATGGCAAGGATAGGCATCCATTCCATTCCACCTATGATGAAGGGTTTATTGGGAGCTATTTCGACAAGATGCAAACCCGGTGCGCCCGGGTATTTGTCCTCCCCAAAGGCATAGGAAAATTGCTGTTTTAATCGATTCGCCACCCGCTCCGTGCAGTAAATGGCCATGTCCGTTTTTTGCTGGTAATTCAGCGGGCGCACCTCATCCAATCCTGCCACATGATCCATATGTTCATGGGTCAAAACCACCGCATCCAATTGCGCCTGACCAGACCGAAGCATTTGTTGACGGAAATCTGGCCCACAATCAATAACCACGGCATGGGTACCGTAGCGAATGATGACGGAAGAGCGCAACCGATGATTTCGCGCGTCCAAGGACGTGCATACCGGGCAGGAGCAGCCAATAAGGGGAACTCCCCCAGAGGTTCCCGTACCTAAAAACTCGAGTTGAATGGGCGTCATCCTGCGAATTTAACCATACCTTTGGATTATGGGAGACATGGTACTATCTGCGGCGCAAAAAGCGCTCCGTGTGAACCTTAATTCGAACATTTACGGCTCCTTCGCGGAAATCGGCGCGGGGCAAGAAACGGTTCGTCATTTCTTCCGCGCGGGAGGCGCTTCCGGAACCATCGCTAAGGCGATGAGTGCCTACGACAAGGACTTTTCAGATGCCATTTATGGAGAAGAGACGGACGGTCGTTATGTCACGGAGAGCCGACTGCGCAAGATGCTAGGGCATGAATACACTCTATTGGAAGATCGCCTTTCGCGTGAAAAACATCCGACCAAGACGTATTTCGCTTACGCCAATACAGTAGCTACGATCAACTTCACCAAAACCTTTAAAGGGCATGGGTGGATTGGAATTCGATTCCAGTCCATTCCCGGCAAAGCGGCAAATGAGGTTATCATCCATGTTCGTTTGCTCGAAAACGACGCCAAGCACCAACAAGAAACCATCGGAACCCTTGGGGTTAATTTAATCTATGGGGTGCACTTCATGCACGAAGACCCCAAAGCCCTGCTTCTGAGTCTATATGATGGAATCGAGCGTTCCGCCATTGAAATCGATTTAATCAATTTTGTCGGCCCCGACTTTGAACACGTCGACAATCGCTTAATGTCCTTGCAATTGATCAAGAATGGTTTTACCGATGCGGTCATCTTTGGCCCCGAAGGAAAGAACCTCCTTCCGGCCGAATTGCTCTACAAAAAGAATATCCTGGCCATGCGTGGCTCCTTCCGCCCCGTTACGAAGGTGAACATGGACATGGTCAAGAAAGGCTACCAAAAGTTCATTGAATCCAAGCGGGTCGACAAGGAAAAGATGGTGGTGCTCTTTGAAATCACCCTCAACAACCTGCTGACGGACGGAGATTTGGACGAACAGGATTTCTTGGATCGAGCCGAAATCCTCTGCTCCATTGGGCAAACTGTCTTGATTTCCAATTACCAGGAATACTACAAACTGGTCGACTACTTCTCGGGGTACACCAAAAAGCGCATGGGGCTCATCATGGGTATTCCCAGCTTACAAGAGATTTTTGAGGAGAAATACTACCGCGATTTGAACGGCGGCATTTTGGAAGCCTTCGGAAAGATCTTCTCCAAGGACCTCGTTATTTACGCCTATCCGTTCCGCAAGGATGATGAAGACGGGGTGGCCACCATCAAGGATGTGGAGATGCACCCGCGCTTCCGGCCTGTTTTTGATTACCTCTTCTACAACCGCCGAATGCGCGACATTGAGGACTTTGATCCCTCGATTCTCAACGTTTGGAGCCGAGAAGTCCTACGTAAGATTCGACATGGCGAAGAAGGCTGGGAAGCCTGTCTTCCCACCTACGTGGACACCATTATCAAAGAAAAAGGCCTTTTTGGCTACAGTCCCAAGCTCGCAGACGCCAAACCCTCCTTATAGCGCGCCAAACACCGCTCACGAGCTTGTTTGTGGTCGACAATAGGTTCTGGGTATTCCGGCAACCCGTATTCAGGGACCCACTGCTTCACATATTTCAAGTCCTTATCAAACTTTTCTAGTTGACTCGCCGGGTTAAAAATTCGGAAATACGGGGCCGCATCGCAACCCGAACCACTCGCCCATTGCCAGCCACCCACGTTGGATGCGAGATCGAAATCCAAGAGTTTGGACGCAAAGTAGGCTTCCCCAAGGCGCCAGTCCAATAAAAGATGTTTAGTCAAAAAGCTTGCGACCACCATGCGCACTCGGTTGTGCATAAAGCCCGTCTCGTTGAGTTCGCGCATTCCGGCATCCACCAGCGGATAACCCGTTTTTCCTTGGCACCATGCCTCAAAATGGGTCTCATTCGACTCCCACATAATCCGATCATAGGCGGGCTTAATGGCTTTGGAGGGACTATCCGGGAAATGCTTGAGGATCATTTGATAGAAGTCGCGCCAGATTAATTCGGTCAAAAACTTACTGTGATCCGGGTAGGCTACACGAGCTAAAGCGCGTATGGATAAGGTACCAAAGCGCAAATGTACACCCAGCCGTGTGGTGCCGTTGGGGAGCGCGGGAAAGTTTCGCTTCGCTTCATAGGCCGCCAATACGGTCGCGGGAATTTCCCGCGAGGGCACCTTCTGCGTATTCTCTTCAAAACCCATATCCTTCAAACTGGGCATGGTGTGCGAGGACGCCTGAGGATTCCATCCCCCTGTGGGCGTGGGATAAGCTTGAATATGTTCAGGAGTGAAGTGAGTGCGCCACTTGCGCGAATACGGTGTGAACACCGTGTACGGGGTTCCATCGTCCTTGAGGACCTCCCTGGGTTCCATGAGGACGTGGTCCTTCGACCACTTACTCCATTTGCCCTCTTGAGCATAGATGCGCGCCACGGCTTCATCTCGCCGACCAGCATAGGGCTCATAGTCCCGATTTGCAAAGACACCTTCAATGGCGGCATCGGCCGCCCATGTTTGATGCCACACCATTGGATCTCCATAAACAACCCAAAGGTTACCGCCTTGAACCGCAATTTCTTGGCTCAAACGGGTAAGCTCTTGGTGGATGAAAGATACCCGAGCATCCGCAGCATCCTCCAGACGATCCAATATGTGCGTATCAAAAATGAATACCGGCTGCACGGGCTGGCCCGTTGCCATGGCTTTGGCTAGCGCCGCATTGTCCTCTAGCCGAAGATCCCGGCGAAACCAGTGTAGAACCATCGATTAACCTTTGAATGCGGTCAAAAACTCATTGCGCACATCGGGGTCTTTGAAACGACCGCTATAGTGGCTTGTGACGGTCGACGAACTGCAGTCTTCCACGCCACGCGTCTTTACGCAGAGGTGCTCGGCGTCTAGATATACCGCCACATCCTCTGTTTGCAAAGAGCGCTTCAGCTCCGCCGCAATCTGCTCCGTCAATCGCTCCTGGACTTGAGGCCGTTTGGAATAGAACTTGACAATGCGGTTCAACTTTGATAAACCCACCACTTTTCCTTTCGCGAAATAGGCCACATGGCACACACCCAGGATGGGGACAAAGTGATGCTCGCAAGTGCTGTGTACAGTGATATTGCGCTCCACCAGCATCTCTCCATAGGCATAGTTGTTCTCGAACAACGTGATGTCCGGTTTATTCAGTGGATTGAGACCCTGGAACGTCTCATGGATGTACATTTTGGCCACCCGTTCCGGGGTGCCCGACAGGGAATCATCCTTGAGGTCCAATCCCATAATCTCCATGATTTCCGCAAATTTCTCCGCGATGAGGACGACTTTTTCATCGTCGCTCAAGACGAAGGCGTTCGGATGCATGGGGCTCGACAAGGCGGAGCTTAGCCGTGAAGGAACAGATTGATTTCCGTTACCATTAATCACTGAATTCGACAAAGTTGCGGGGAGTTTCATAAAGCGTTACTTTAATTTTTAATTCGGGTGAAATATGTGGGCGCAACCAACCATGGATGATGGCGGCGATGTGTTCCGCCGTAGGATTTAGTTCCGCGAACTCGGGCACCTCGAGATTTAAGTTTTTGTGGTCCAATTTGGATTCGACATGCTCCTTGATTTGATCGCCCAGGACCTTCATGTCATATACATATCCGGAAACCGGATCCACCGGACCCGTTAGAGCCACGATTAATTCATAGTTGTGCCCATGAAATAAAGGGTTATTACAGACCCCAAAGAAGGAGGTGTTCTGTTCTTCACTCCAAGAATCTACATGCAAACGGTGGGCGGCATTAAAGTGCGCATGGCGACTAACGGTGGCAATCATCACTGAGGGAGGTGTTTGACATACTCATTCAAGATGATCTTGAACCAGGCTGTGTAGTTTGCCGGCGATTTTTCTACATCGGTCAATAGATCGGGCATGGATACCCAACGGGTGGAGGCGACTTCTTCGGGATTTGGCTGGCATGAGCCCTCATATTGACCGATCACAACATGGTCTAACTCATGCTCAATAAGGTTATTGTCAAATTCTGCCCGATAGGTGAAGTGAAAGGCAGGGCGCAAATCGTGGATGTCTTCGGGGCGAATCCCCAGCTCCTCGCGCACGCGACGCTGAGCCGCCTGAAGAACGGTTTCCCCCTCGCGAGGGTGACTACAGCATGTATTAGTCCACAGCAGGGGGCTGTGGTATTTTCCTGCAGCGCGCTGCTGAAGCAGCGTTTCTCCGCGTTCATTGAATAAAAATATGGAGAAGGCACGGTGCAAGATCCCTTTTTGGTGGGCTTCCATTTTCTCCATCCGTCCCAGTTCGTGATCGTCCGCTGAAACGAGGATAACATATTCGGTCATATCAGAGAAGATTGAGGGCGTGACGTAGGTAGCTGCTCACAAAGAGGCGGTATTTCTTGGGGTTGTTGATACGAATACGCGATTGGAAGATATGCCTCGAGGGAGTGCGCATAATCTTCTGAAAAAGAGCGTAATAATACATGTAGGCGATGTACACCCCGAAGCGTGCACCCTTGGGCAAACGCAGGATGCCTTCATAGCCCATGCGGAAGTCCACTGCGATGTCCGCTTCAATAGCGCGCTTGGCGTCGTCGTCAAAGGAAGTCAGATCAACATTGGGGAAGTAGGTTCGGCCCAAGGCGTTGTAATCCGCGCTAACATCCCGAAGGAAATTAATCTTTTGAAAGGCCGAGCCCAACTTCATGGCGAAGGGGGTGAGTTCTTCGTATTGGGTCTGATCCCCTCCCACAAAGACCTTGAGGCACATCAGACCTACGACTTCCGCACTACCGAGGATATACTTTTCATATTCTGCTTGGGTATACGTCCGATCTTCCAAATCCATTTCCATCGAGGCCAGGAAGGTGTCGACTAGGGAACGGTCAATTTGGTAGGTGTGAACTACCCGCTGGAAGCTGTGTAGTACCGGATTGGTGCTGACCCTTTCGTCCAGGGCCATGTGCGTGTCTTTCCAAAAGCGCTTGAGTAAGGACGCCTTGTCATGACCGTGGAACGTGTCTACAATTTCATCAGCCACCCGAACGAAGCCGTATATGCCGTAAATAGGGTCTCGCAAAGAACGATTTAGGCCAAGAATACCCAATGAAAAAGAAGTGCTGTATGCTCGGGTGATCAGCTTATTAATCCGGTCGGAACTCTGGTCGTAAAGATGCATCATGACACCAAGGGGTATTCTTTTTGAATTTCCAGAGCCACGACTTCACCACTTATGATACAGGGGGGGACGCCCGGACCCGGAACGGTCAATTGACCCGCAAAGTAAAGATTGTTTAATTTTCCTTTCAAACTAGGCTTGAATATAGCTGTTTGGTCCAACGTGTTCGCCAGGCCGTATGCATTGCCTAAATGAGCGTGGTAATCTTTGACAAAATCGCGGTAGGCATAGGTGCGCTTGACCACGATGTGCTCGCGAATGTCGAAGCCTACGTGCGCTTTGATGCGCTCAGCAACTAAGTGGAAATATCGCTCTAAGACTTCATCTGTATCCTCTAGGCCGGGGGCCGTCGGAATTAAAATAACCAGGGCCTCTCCCCCTTCGGGCGCTGCGTGCGCGTCGGTCTTGGACGCGGCACTCAGATAGAACAAGGGCTTTTCGGGCCAGCGAGGATCGGTGTAGATGGCGTCTGCATGCACATCAAACGGCGCATCAAAAAACAAACTATGGTGCTCAATTCCAGGAATCGGAGCATCCAAGCCGATGTAGTACAAGAAGGATGAGGGCGCCATTTTGCGCTTGGCCCAGTAGGATGGACTGTACTTGCGGTAGGCAGGAGCCAGTATCTTTTGGTCTACGTGGGCGTAGTCTGCGCTGGCCACGACCAAGTCGCATTCCAAGACTTCATCTCCACAGATAACTTGATGAATGGCTCCCTGACGGTAGCCGAACGAGGTGACTTCTTTTCCAAAATGGAAGGTGGCCCCTTGCTCCACGGCCAATTGGTGAAAAGCTTCGACCACAGCATACATTCCCCCTTGTGGATACCAGGTTCCCAAGGCCATGTCTGCGTAATTCATCAATGAGTACAGGGCGGGAGTATTGCTCGGCGTGGCTCCCAAAAAGAGCACAGGGAACTCCAATAACTGTTGTAGTTGGGGGTTTTTGACCACCTTCTTGATGGACGAGCGGATATTGCTCAAAAGATCTAGTTGTAGAATCCCCTTCAGTACGCGAGAATCGGCAAATTCAAAAACGGAACGTGACGGTTTGCGCACGAGGTCATTGATGCCCACTTCATATTTGTAGGCCGCATCCTGGAGGAACTTGCGCAAGCGAACCGCCGAACCTGGCTCGACCCGCTCAAAGAGCGCCTCCATCTCATCCATGGAAGCCGGAATCGTCATCGGGCCATCCTCGTAGAAAATGCTGTAGGAGGGGTCCAATCGCTCCAAGGTGTAGTAGTCGCTAGGTTTCTTGCCAAAATGGCCGAAGAACGTCTCAAAGACATCGGGCATCCAATACCAGGAAGGCCCCATGTCAAAGGTGAACCCATGTGATTTCCATTGACGTCCGCGACCACCAGGGCCGTCGTGTTTTTCGAGCACGCTCACGCGATAGCCCTTTTGGGCCAAGTAGGCGGCGGTACTCATGCCGGAAAAACCGGCGCCAATGACAATTGCATGCATGTAGGAGGGTGAGTTAGATTGGATTGGAAAGACTTATCTGAAGTCTTTCAACTTCTCCATCATTTTCTTCCGAGCGAGGAATATACGGCTTTTGACAGTGCCTAAGGGGATGTTCATCTCTTGGGCAATCTCCTCATACTTGTAGCCATTAAAGTACATCATGAAGGCATCGAGATAGGATTTCTCCACACTTTCAATGCTTTCTAAAATGGTTGAAAGTTCGGCGGGACTATCGGCCTCTGTGGCCCGATCAGACGCCATGGACCCCATGATATACTGGTTCTCCGTATCGTCGCTATACGTATTCTGGTTGCGCTTCTTACGGTAGTTGTTAATGAAGGTGTTCTTGAGAATGGTGTAGAGCCATCCTTTCAAATTCGTTCCCTCTTGATATCTGCTTTGATTCTTGATTGCTTTGTAGAAGGTCTCCTGAATCAAGTCCTCTGCATCCTCCGAGTGACGGGTCAGTTTGAGCGCCAACGTTCGAAGAAATGCGGTGTGCTGATAAATCTCGTATCCAAAGGCATCTGAAGCTGTCATGTCCGTTTTTGTTTAACGATTATATGTCAAAGCTAAACAGGTTACGGCCTCAAACAAGAGCTTTGTTGAATATTTTCAACAATAAAATAAACAATATTATTAAACTTCTGTAAATCAGTTGATTACAATCTGACTTTTCAGTGCCTCAGACAGGGTCTGAAGATTTGGGTACACCATGGCATCCTGGCGCACCCCTTTGCCGACCCACTCATGACTTCCTATTCCTGTCACCCAAAACGGCGTTTCGCCAATCATCTCCTGGAGTTGAGTCCAGTAGGCGTCTCGATTGTCATTGTCAGGATGCGTTGTCCATATGGAGATAATCGCCTTCCATCTTCCCGCATCTTCAAGCAACGGCTTTAAGAAAATCAGTGGAACGCTCTGACCGAGGTACACCACAGATTGCCCTTGGGCTTTCAAGATGTAGTGTACATACAAGAGTCCGAGCTCGTGCATTTCCTGATCTGCAAGGAAAACAAGGTAGCCCGGATTCTCTGCTGTCGCCACGCGAGCGGGAAGCCTGTCTAGGGCACTATACAGTTTCTGCTTAATCAGATTGCTCGCAAAGTGCTCATGCGCTACACCAATGGCGTCTGTCTGCCAAAGCACGCCCACTTGGTGGATAAATCCGCCAACAATCTTGGTGAAGGTCTCGTCCTCCCCCATTTCATGGATGCAGGCGTCCAGAATGGCTGTGAAGGTGGGTTCATCCAAATCAATGGTGGCTTGAAGCAATCGAGCAATTTGGCTGGGGTAGTGCCCGTCGTTGAGCGCGAGGTCCAAAACCTGTTTGTTGAGTTCTGATCGGCTCAAATCCGCCACCTTGCTGATGCGCCAGCCCTTTTGAATCAAAACGGCTACGTTCAGGAGTGTTTTCAAATCATCATCCGTGTAGAAGCGGATGTTGGTCTCCGTCCTCTGAGGAATGACAATATTATACCGTTGCTCCCAGATGCGGAGCGTGTGGGCCTTGATGCCCGTCAGGTGCTCCAAGTCCTTGATGCTGTAGGTTGATCCCATCTGTTCGATAACACAGGTTTAGCCATAAGGTTCACGCACACAAACCCTACCTTTGCAGGCGAAAACAAGACCCCGTGAAAATTCTAGACGAAATTGCCCGCAGACGAACCTTTGGGATTGTCTCCCACCCTGACGCAGGGAAAACGACGCTGACGGAAAAGCTCCTTCTTTTTGGGGGAGCCATCCAAGAGGCGGGCGCCGTTAAGAACAATAAAATCAAGAAGACGGCGACCTCCGACTTCATGGAAATTGAAAAGCAACGGGGAATTTCCGTGGCGACCTCTGTCATGGCCTTCGAGTATAAGAATCGCCACATCAACATTTTGGATACACCCGGTCACCAGGACTTTGCGGAAGATACCTTTCGCACACTGACTGCGGTGGATTCGGCCATAGTCGTCGTCGACGTGGCCAAAGGGGTCGAAACCCAAACAGAAAAACTCGTGGAGGTATGCCGCATGCGGGCCACCCCCATCATGGTGTTTATCAACAAACTAGACCGCGAAGGGCGGGATGGCTTTGATCTCTTAGACGAAATCGAAGGAAAGCTTGGCCTGCGCCTTTGCCCTTTATCCTGGCCCGTTGGCATGGGTGCGCGTTTCCAAGGGGTCTACAACATTTGGGACCCGTCCCTCCTACTCTATGAAGAGCAGTCCAAGCAAAAGATTGCCCGCTCCATGGCCTTCAAGGACTTACATGATCCGGAGCTCGACCGTCGGATTGGTCAGGACGCCGCAGACACCTTGCGCGAAGAAATTGAATTGATCCAAGGGGTGTACCCCGAGTTTGACCGAGAGGCCTATTTACGCGGTGAACTTTGCCCCGTATTCTTCGGATCCGCCTTGAACAACTTCGGGGTAAAAGAACTCCTGGATTGCTTCGTGGACATCGCACCTAGTCCCCAACCCAAAAAAGCGGCAGAACGCGAAGTACTCCCCGAGGAGTCCCAATTCTCTGGTTTTGTGTTTAAAATCCACGCCAACATCGACCCGAACCACCGGAGCCGTATCGCCTTCGTCAAGATCGTATCGGGACTGTTTGAGCGAAACACCAACTACCTGCATGTGCGCGAGGGGAAGAATTTAAAGTTTAGCTCCCCCATGACCTTCTTGGCGAGCAAGAAGGAAGTCGTAGACTATGCCGTGCCGGGCGACATCGTCGGCCTGCCTGACACGGGAAGTTTCCGGATTGGCGATTCCTTGACCGGCGGAGAATCCTTACACTTTACTGGCATCCCTTCGTTCTCTCCTGAGCATTTCCGCTTCATCAATAATGCCGATCCACTTAAATCCAAGCAGTTAGCGAAAGGTGTCGACCAACTAATGGATGAAGGCGTCGCCCAGCTCTTCACGTTGATTAGCAATGGCCGAAAGATCATTGGAACCGTGGGCGCCCTCCAGTATGAGGTAATCCAGTACCGCCTCGAACATGAATACGGAGCCAAGTGTGCCTACGAGCCATTCCAGGCCTACAAAGCCATGTGGATTGAGTCGGAGGACCCGGCGCAACTCGAGGAGTTTAAGAAATTCAAGACGCGCTACCTGGCAGAAGACAAATACGGCCGCCTCGTATTTCTTGCGGATTCGGCCTTTAGCCTGCAGATGTCTCAGGAAAAATTTGACAAGCTGCGCTTCCACGCCAAGTCCGAATTTTAACCGACCCATTTCCCCCACAAAAAAAGCCCGCGGACATCCGCGGGCTTTTTCGTGAATCGAACACTTCGATTATTCTTCGGCGTCGAGGTAGCGGTCGAGCACTTCTTGGCTCACGCCCATCATACTGAAGCCTCCATCGTTGTAGAGATTCTGCATCGTCACGCGTTTGGTCAGGTCTGAGAACATGGCCACACAATAGTTGGCGCAATCCTCGGCCGTCGCGTTGCCCAAGGGACTCATTTTTTCCGCAAAATTCAAGAATCCCATGAAGCCTTTGACCCCGCTTCCAGCCGTGGTCAAGGTGGGAGACTGCGAAATCGTATTGACACGCACTTTGCGCTTGATGCCGTAATGGTAGCCAAAGCTGCGCGCGATGGACTCCAGGTAGGCTTTGTTTTCCGCCATGTCATTGTAGTCAGGGAAAGAACGCTGGGCCGCCATGTAGCTCAATGCGAGGACAGAGCCCCAATTATTGATGCAGTCTTTTTGATAGGCTGTTTGCAGCAACTTGTGGAAGCTGACCGCAGATACGTCCCAGCCCTTGTGCAAGAAATCGTAATTCAAATCCGTGTAAGGACGGTTCTTGCGCACGTTGACACTCATGCCAATGCTATGCAGAATAAAATCAATCTTGCCGCCAAAGTGTTCGACAGATTGGTCCAAAAGATTATTCAAATCTTCCAAGCTGGTGGCATCTGCCCCAATGACCGGCGCAGCAATGGCTTCGGCTAGTTGGTTGATTTCGCCCATGCGCATGGCCATGGGTGCATTGGTCAAAACAATCTGAGCGCCCTGCGCATGGCAGAATTCGGCCACTTTCCAAGCAATGGATTCACTGTTCAAGGCGCCAAAGATGATGCCCTTTTTACCTGCTAGTAATTGATTCATGTCTCGTGTTTAAGTTGTGCAAATATCGGTTAGGAAAACAAAAGGCTCCGCGCTTGAGCGCGCGCAGTGTCCGTTATTTCTTCCCCGGCGAGGAGTCGGGCGATTTCTTCTTCCCGAGCAACGGCATCTAAGATGGTCAATCCCGTGTGGGTTTGTCCGTCCTCTACCCACTTTTCGACGCGCCAATGGTGCGTTCCCGCCCCGGCAACCTGAGGCAAATGGCTAATAGCTATGAGCTGCACATCCTTGGCCATACGGCGGAAGAGGTCCGCGACCCGAGCCGCTGTTCCGCCCGAAACGCCCGAATCAATCTCATCCAACAGAATAGTCTGCAATCCGCGCCCTTGGGCAAAGAGTGCTTTTAGGGCCAGCATAAGCCGATTTCGTTCGCCCCCACTGGCCACCTTATGAACAGGCATCGGTGCCGCTCCAGGATTGGCTGTAAAGTAGAGGTCATACCGATATGCACCATATTGGGTGCAGGCCGCCAAGGGTTCAGGTCGAACATCTATTCTCGCCTCCGACATGTTGACTTCCGTCAAGGTAGCATGCAAGGCCGCGAGAACTCCCGGAACTTCTTTCCAACGGGCCTCGTGCAGTGCCTTTGCTTTTTCTTCTACTTCAGATTGACTCTTTGTCATTCGTCGCTCGGCGGCTTCCCGATAAGTATCCGCCTCGGCGTGGCGTTCTAATTGCTCCTCCCAAACTCTCCCGAGCTCAAGTAGTTCACGTATTGTACCCACGCGATGTTTGCGCTGAAGTTGGTCAATGAGCCCAAGTCGCGCTTCCACCTCGCTCAATCGTTGAGGATTCAATTCAAGGCGGTCCGCTTGGTGCTCCAACTCGAGGAGAACTTCCTGGGCAGTCTGATCCAGTGAAGTCGCCAATTCCTTCGCCTGCTCAAAGTGATCAGATAGTCGGGCCAGGCGATCGAGGGATGTCTTCAACAATCCCAACTGCTCCAGGGCACCGGATGTCTCTTCAAGACATGCTCTCGCCTCCGCGTAGAGGACTTGGATGGATTCCATATTAGAAAGCCACCGCAATTCTTCTCTCAGGTCTTCCTCCTCGTTCTCCGTCAACCGAGCCACTTGAAGCTCGTTGAGAATAAATTGCGTGTATTCAGGGTCAAATGAAGCTCCCAGGCCGGATTGCAGTTCTGCTAGTTCCCGCTCCGCTTGTTTGGCTTCCTGCAAGGCAGATTGATAGGATGCCACGAACGGGTCTAGCCCCGCATAGGCATCTAAAAATTCCGCGACAAAAGAAGGTTGAGACAAGAATGCACTATCCCTCTGACTATGAATATCAATTAATTGCCCCGAAATCTCATGAAGCACCTCCAATCGGACCGGCGTATCATTGATAAAGGCCCGGGACTTACCCGCTGCCGAAATTTCTCGTCGCAGCGTGGTAATCACAGAAAAATCGAGATCAACGGATTCCAAGCGTGCTGCCCACGGGTCGGGATTCAGGCGAAAATCCGCCTCTACGACACATTTCTCACCGTCCAAGGCCAAGGACTGAACATCTGCGCGGCCACCTAAGGCCAATTGAAGGGCCCCCAAAAGAATTGATTTTCCTGCTCCTGTCTCGCCAGTTAACACGGTGAATCCGGGTTCTACCACGATATTAAGTTCGTGGATCAGGGCAAAGTTTTGGATACGGAGGGCGCAGAGCATAGCGACCCGAAAATTACATCAAAGCGACTTAGCGCCCCATGTTTAAATACTTAGATGCATTCGACGCATCCATGGTTTTAAGGGACTTGATTAGTTCATCGTTTTGGAAACGCGGACCATCCCCATAAACTTGCTGAATCTCATCCGATTTTGTGTCAAAAAACCAACGCAAAAGAAAAATATTGGGCTGACGGGTGTGAATTGCCTGCAAGGAAAGCACTGCCGTGGCGATTGCTTCTTTGGCGGCCATTTGCTGCTTCGGGTCGTGCATGCGATCCATCCCTTTTCGGTGGTAATCATACCAAGCCGTGAGGAATTCTGCATTGGCCGGATTCATTAAGTCTTCAATCAACCAAAATCGGTTTCGGCTCGATGTGAATCGATCCCATCCCCCACCCGCCCCGGCTGAGGCAGCATTGGCCGCCACAATTTGGGCTTGCGTCAAGTAATTGGTTTGTTGGGTGCTAAAAGACGCGGCATCCAAGCCCAAAGCGATGTAGCAGTAAAAGGCGGTAACCGCCGTAAGATTGTTTCCATGACGACCAGGGTTGAAGTCTAGGACCTCATTACTGCGGTAGGTAAAACTGACATCCCCGTCCAAAAAAGTCAATGTAGGGGACTGATAATCCGTCATGTAGACTGGGCGGGCGAACTGACACTGAAGATTACCTGCCATCAACCCGGTTCCCTGATCGTAGTCATTAATCGTGATGACGATCGATCCGCGAATTTTCTCTTTGTCCTCAAAGGAGACCTGAGTCCACGCTTGTTGGTTAATGAAGTTCCGAAGCGCCGTCTCTAGGTTGGTAAACACTTGGCGATCGTTGGTTTGCACCTTGGGGGCCTGCACCTTGACATCAACCAAGAATTCTTGCCCACTCAGAGTCACACTCAGGAAAAGCCCTACCCAAACGACCAAATTTCTCATAGACTCCAATGTGTTTCAATCCAGCGCACCAAGGATTCCCCCAGCGCTTCTTTGGACGCCACGGGCCATTCCTCCACGCCGCTGTGCGAAACTAACGCGATTCGGTTGGTTTCCGTATGCATGCCGCCTTGCGGATCGCCTACCTGGTTCAGCACGATGAGGTCTGCATGTTTGTCCTGCGCTTTACGCAACGCTTCGGCCTCATTCCATTCCGCTTCCAGGGCAAACCCAATGATGCGTTGGTGGAGCTTGGAAGGATCTGACTTTTTCGCTTCGCCTAATCGGGCCAATATGTCTGGATTCTCTACCCATTCGGTGGAGGGCATGCCCGCCGCTTTTTTCCGCTTGCCCACGTGGCGCTTCGAAGGACGAAAATCTGCCACCGCGGCGGCACAAATACAGAGATCAAAATCAACCTGCATATCCTTCACTGCCGTCCACATTTCTTCCGCACTCCGAACAGGATAATAGGTTGCGCCGGGAAGGTCCGGTGTCTGGACATGAGAAGGACCATGGACCCAATGAAGATCGGCCCCTGCCGCGCTGAAGGCCCTCGCCAGACCATCGCCCATTCGCCCCGAGCTTCCATTCGTTACATAACGAACATCGTCTACGGCTTCCTCCGTGGGTCCTGATGTGAGTAGCACCCTTTTCCCCTGCCAAAAAGGGCGAGTCCCCAGGGTACGAAGTGCTGCATGAAGAATCGTTTCTGGTTCAGCCATGCGACCGGCACCGGACAGCCCCGAGGCCAAAGGACCGGCGGGCGAAGGCAAAACATGTTGTCCCCATGCCTTTAGTGTGCCAATGTTTTGTTGCGTCGACGGGTGGGCATACATGTCCAAATCCATCGCGGGAGCCCAAATAATGGGACATTTGGCACTCAGATAGGTAGCCATGACCAGGTTGTCACATAGGCCTTGAACTGCCTTGGCCAACGTATTCGCAGTGGCCGGGGCAAGGATGTACACATCCGCCCATTCCGCGTGTGCGACATGATTATTCCACGATGTTTGGCCCGGAAGGCGCTCCACCAAATGATGATGCACGGGTTGACCGCTCAGTGCCGCGAGGGTCAGTGGCGTGACGAAATCCTCGGCAGCGGGGGTCATCAAAATGCGAACTTCCGCTTCTTGAGCGCGCAAAAGGCGAACAAGAAACGGAAGCTTATAGGCGGCAATGCCTCCTGTAATCCCTATCAGAACGTGCTTACCCGCGAGGGAGCTCATGCATTAGGGGTCTCCTCAGCGTCTGGGTAGCGCATGTAAATTTTGCCATCCAACCACTCGTGCACGGCCATAGCGTGGGGCTTGGGCAGCGCCTCGTATTGTTTTGAAAATTCGATTTGCTCACGATTCTCGAACACCTCTTCCAAGCTGTCCGTGAAGGTGGTGAACTCTTCTAATTTCTCGTTGATCTCGGCGCGGATGCCTTCATTGATCTGCTCAGCGCGGCGAGAGATCACAGAAATAGCTTCATAGATATTGCCGGTGCTCTGATCCAATTCGTTGAAATCTAACGTCTTGGTAGTTTTGCTGGCTTGAAGATGGTTCTTGTCCATGGTCTGTAATTAGGAGGGCAAAATTACGATTCTTTTTGCAAAAACGCCTGAATCTTTGAGTAAAAGGCATTGGCCTGACTCAAGTAGGGGGTTTCGGGGTAGGCATCCATGAATTCCAGGTAGGCCGTTTCCGCTTCTTTATAGCGCTGTGCTTCCTTGTCTTGGATGGAGTTTTCGGCCAACTTAAAAGCGGATTCCAATCGCAGCATCAGAGCTTCCTCGCGGTAGGGCGAATCCGGATATTCCGAAAGCATGACGTTCAAGGAGGTCACCGCAGAACTATACAACTGGCGATGGTGGTAGCCTTTGGCAATGTCAAACGCTTTCTTCTCGAGGCGTTCGCGCAACTCATCGATGTAGCCGTTGGCTTCGGGGATGTAGGGGCTTCCCTCGTGGGTGTTGATGAAGAGCTGCAATTCGTCCATAGCCTTGTACGTATAAGCCGGGTCCAAGCTCGATACGGGGGCTTCCAGGTAGAAGCAATACGCCGCCCGGTACGCGGCCTCTGCGGCAAATTCGTGGTTTGGAAAGGTTTGAGAAAAACGCTTAAAATGGTAGCCCGCCAAGATGTAATCTTTCTGGCAATACAAGGTCTGCGCGTAATACTTGTACACCTCCTGGGCCCGTGTGGTTCCACGGTAGGCCGACATCAATTCATCGAACAATGGGTAGGCCTTGTTGCATTGATCCGCCTCATAATATTCGACCGCTTTGGTGAATTTGAAGGCTGGATCTCCGCTCTTGAGGACTTTTTGGTATTCGCCACAGCCCGCAAGAAGGACGGCCGAAAGAAATAGAAAGGCGATGTTTCGCATGAAGACAAAGGTACGTTGCATTGTTGAGGAGGACTACTCAAATACCGGACCGCCGTTGCGCGACATGGGCGGCCATTTTGGCGTCCAAGGCTTCACTGACGCCCCACAGGGGAAGGCGAACCGCCGGTCCACAAATACCCAAATGGGCGAGGGCGGACTTCACTCCCGCCGGATTTCCTTCCGCGAAAAGGTCCTGGGTAAAGGTGAAGAGGGCGTAATGTCCTTTTCGCGCAGCCGACATGTTTTGGGCGCGGGCATCTCGAACCATTTGACTAAAGATGGCCGGAAACGCCTGGCCCGAGACGGAGATAACCCCCGTCGCACCGCATGCAATCATCGGCATGGTCAGGTTGTCATCGCCCGAGAGCACCTCGAAGCCTTCTGGAGCCTGATCCAGGATGGCCATGATTTGCTCCATGTGGCCACTCGCCTCTTTGACCGCGACCACATTATGGCAGTCCTGAGCAATGCGCAGCGTGGTCGAGGCGGTCACGTTGGAGGAGGTGCGGCCCGGGACATTGTAAAGAATGATCGGCAAGGCCGTGGCAGCGGCCACCTGGCAGTAATGTTGGTAAATGCCCTCTTGACTCGGTTTGTTGTAGTACGGCGAGACGGAAAGGATTCCATCGATGCCGGCGGGGACGGATTTCAAGGCGGCGACCACTTCCCGGGTGTCATTGCCCCCGACACCCAAGACTACGGGCAATCGGCCCGCATTGACCTCCAAAATACTGTCCACGACCGCGGCTTTTTCCGCGGAGCTCAAGGTGGCTGACTCGCCCGTGGTTCCCAAGGCCACCAAGAAATCAACACCGCCTGCTATGCAATGCGTTACGAGCGAACGAAGGCCGGCATAGTCAACATGGCCCGCAGCGTCAAAGGGGGTCACCAAGGCAACACCCGTGCCTTGAAAGGGATTGTGGCGGGGAGAGTTTTTCATGAAGAAGGGGCAATTTTGGTCAGCCAGGCGCCGAGTGAATCCAAATACGTCAAATAGTCATTGCCTTCAGGCAGCATGCAAAGGTCATAAAAGTCTTGGTTCCCTGCACCCCCAATTCGAATACCTGCGGGACTTCGGCTGGCCAATTCATCCAATGGAGTTCCGGGGCTGCGATGCAAGCAGATCAGGACATCAAATTCCGTCTGCATAAATTCGAGTGCATTGCCACTCTCGGGCTGGCCCCTCCACGTAAAGTCGTCAATGAAAATGAGCTGTCGGCCATTGTATAACACATTTTTGGGGCGCATCTGACCGGTCCACCCACACAGGGTGACAGCCCGTCGATCCGTTTTTAGATGGGCAACTACCGCCCGGAGGGCTTCTAAATCGGCCCGGTGGGCATGGGCATCAAAAAGGATTCCAATGCGTCGCGACTGCGCCCACCCTTTCCAGGGGAGGTGCACCACGCTGCGTTGCGATGCCTTATTCCATTGCCGAGCTCGATAGCCGGCACTTATTCGGTAGAGCCAATCCATGTTCTAAATTCTTCTTCGGTGAGCCAAGTTACGCCGAGGGCTTCGGCCTTGGTGCGCTTGCTCGGCCCCACCCCTTCTCCCGCCAAAAGAAAGTCGGTTTTTCCGCTGACAGAACTCGCAATACGTCCTCCATTTTGTTCGACCGCCATCTTAATTCCATCGCGGGTAAAGTGCGTGAAAACACCACTAATGACAAAGGTTTTGCCCCCCAGAATGTCCGAAGCGCCCTCCGCGGCCTGGTAGGTCATTTGCAGTCCATGGGCCCGAAGACGTTCGACTTCCTGAAGGTGGGCGAGATCGGCGAAGAAGTCCTCCACGCTGGCCGCAATCATAGGGCCGATGTCGCCCACATTTTCAAGGACCTCTGGGGTAGCTCTGGACAGTGTTTCAATACTACCAAAGTGCTTCGCCAGCTTCTTGGCGACCGTTTCCCCCACGTGGCGAATTCCCAGGGCAAAGAGGACTCGCTCGAAGGGCACTGCTTTGGATGCCCTGAGGCCGTCCAAGGCATTTTGAATGGACTTGTCTTTGAATTTATCCAGGCGTGCCCAGTGCTCCCAACCCAGGTCGTACAAGTCGGCGGGAGATTGTACCAAGCCCATGTCGACAAGTTGATCCACCGTTTCGGTCCCAATCCCTTCTATGTCCATGGCCTTTCGGTGGACGAAGTGCTCCAAACGACCCTTGATCTGAGGCGCACAGCCGTCCGTGTTCGGGCAGAAATGTTGCGCCTCTCCCTCCCTGCGCTGCAGGGTGCTTCCGCAATCAGGGCAATGACTCAAAAAGACGATGGACTGGGCATCCGCCGGTCGTTTGGACCGATCCACTTCCGTGATTTTCGGAATAATCTCTCCGCCTTTTTCAACCGAAACCATATCGCCCAGATGGAGATCCAGCTTGGCAATTTGGTCGGCGTTGTGGATGGACGCCCGCTTCACTACCGTTCCAGACAACCATACGGGCTCCAGCACGGCGACCGGGGTGATCGCACCCGTCCTGCCCACTTGATACACGACGTCGAGCAGGGGGGTCAGGGCTTTCTCCGCGTTAAACTTGTAGGCCATGGCCCATCGCGGGGATTTGGCCGTACTGCCCAAGCGCTGTTGAAGGGCGGTGGATTCAATTTTGATCACGGCCCCATCGATAGCAAAGGGCAAGTGCTGCCGCTCTATGTCCCAATGTGATAGAAAATGGTGTATTTCGGTCACGTTGGCACAACTCTCCACCCAGCGATCTGAGCGAGAAGGCGTCGGAAATCCCCATCCCCGGATAGCCTCCAAGGCTTCTCGATGGCTCGAGAACTGTCGATCCTCCGAGTACACGGAATAGATGAATGCGGATAATCCCCTTCGGGCAACTTCCGCCGAGTCTTGCATTTTTAACGTGCCGCTGGCCGCATTGCGCGGGTTGGCAAAGGTGTCCTGCCCAGCGGCCTCGCGGCGCGCATTCAGGGCTTCAAATTTTTCAAAGGTGTAGACCACTTCTCCACGGACCTCAAGTTCTTGGGGGGCGTCCAGGGGCAAGGTGAGCGGAATGGACGAGATGGTCCGGATATTCACGGATACATCATCGCCTTTTTCTCCATCACCCCGGGTGAGAGCACGCACTAACTGGCGATTTTCGTACCACAAGGAAATGGCGACCCCATCGTACTTGAGTTCGGCACTCCAGGTGACGGGTTCCCCAGCGCTGGCCTCCGCACGCTCGACAAATTCCGCCAGCTCTTCCGCGCTGTACGAATTGCTCAGACTCAGCATCGGGCGTTTATGCGCTATGGCATCAAAGGACTTCACCACGGTCCCTCCTACCCGCTGGGTGGGACTATTTGGGTCAAAAGCCTCCGGAAACAGGGCCTCTAAATCCTGCAATTCGCGAAGCAGTGCGTCAAAGCCCGCATCCGAAATACTCGGAGCATCCTCTACGTAATAGCGTCGGTTGTGTTCATGCAGTTCAGCACGTAGCGTCTGGATCCGTTCAAGGCTCATAGGTCAAAAATAGGGTCTGCTCAGAGCTTCTGGGCGGAAATAAAGCGTTCTTTTCCACAAAAATCTCGATGGATTTGAACATCCTTCCAATTCGAAGGGTAGGCGAAGAGTTTGGCCGTAGACTGGGCATGGTCTGCATGACATTCTAACCACAGGCTGCCTCCCGACCGAAGCTGATAGCTCGCCCATACCTGAAGGCGGCGATAAAAAAATAGGACATCCTCTGCGGGAGAGAAGAGAGCCAGCGAGGGCTCATAGTCGCGTACACTCGCATCCAAGGTGCACTCTTCGTCGGGATGAATGTAGGGCGGATTGGATACTAAAATATCCCAGGCCTCTGCGGGTCCCGAAGGGGGATCGCTCAATGAGGCATTCCGCCAAGCGATATCGAGCCCCGTGGTCTGTCCGTTCCTTCGCGCCAAGGATAAGGCCTCCTCACTGACGTCCCACCCTGCCACATGCCAAAGAGAACGCGCATGTTTCATCCCTAGCGCTAAGCATCCACTCCCCGTAGACCAATCCAGAGCTTGCAGGGCGGCATCCTCGGGGTGCTGAGCAAGGAGCATCCCCAGGAGTTCTTCGGTTTCAGGCCGTGGAATCAGGGCTCGATGGTCAATGCTCACCTGAAGGCCTGCAAAGTCCACGAAGCCGACGATGTGTGCCCAAGGTTCATGCGCTGCCAAGCGACGAAGGACCTCGAGGTGGTTTTCCACATGGGGTAGGGCTTCCAGGGGATTCTCAAGTGCATAAGCCAAGCGGCTCTCCCCAACCCATTCAGTCCAGCGTGCCCACAAGGCCCTCACCTCTTCTGGGGGCACTCCCGCGGACTGCAGGGTCAGTTGGAAATGGGATTGGAAGGCCGCACGGGTCATTCGATAAAGGTAGGGATGTACCTTCGCAGCATGACACATTCAGAAGGGATTTTACGCTGTTTAGCGCTCGCTCAAAAAGCCGGCGGATATGTTCACCCCAACCCGTGGGTGGGTGCGCTGATTGTGCATGAAGGGCGTGTTCTCGGAGAAGGTTATCATCACAAGGCAGGCCAAGCCCACGCCGAGGTGGAAGCCCTGCGCGCCCTAGCTCCGGAAGACCGCGCCCTTCTTCCGCACGCGACGATGTACGTGAATTTGGAGCCCTGTGCTCACCGGGGGAAAACACCTCCCTGTGCGGATGCTCTCGTGGAGGCGGGCATTGGCGAGGTGGTCGTCGGCACCGAAGACCCCAATCCCCTAGTGAGCGGCCAAGGCATTGCCCGCCTGCGCGAGGCAGGAATACACGTGACCGTCGGCATCGAGGAGGCCGCATGCCGCTGGCTAAACCGTCGATTCTTCCATGCCATCACCACCGGGATGCCCTATCTCGTGCTCAAATGGGCCGAGAGCGCCGATGGCTTTATCGATGGGATTCGGAGCATCGAACATCCAGGTCCCTACCGGATTTCCAATGAAGCGTCGCGTACATATGTCCATCAGTGGCGGAGTGAAGAGGCCGGCATTCTCGTGGGTTGGGGCACCTATGTGGCCGATGAACCCGCATTGACCGTCCGGGAAGTGTCCGGTGCCCAACCACAGCGCATTCTTTGGTCGACGCGAGGAACCTGGGATGTCGAGGAAGGTTGGAAAATTTGGGCCGCCAAACGGCACCCCAAACCCTGGGAAGCCTTTCAGCGCTTCGCCCGTGAAAGTGGTCTGCGGAGCATTTTTATCGAAGGGGGCGCCGCCACCCTACAAAGTCTTTTAGATCACGGCCTTTGGAACGAGGTGCGCATCCTACGTAGCCCCATCGAACTGGGCCGCGGGGTTCCCGCCCCAAAGATGCCTGCATCCGCCATTTTAAGTCGGGCAGAAAACCGCCCTGAGGGAATTCAACCTCTTCCCGACGCCATTGGGGACAATGCGGTGGATGTTTATCTCCCGTCTATCTTAGAGTCATGAAGCGTTTTTTCGGAACCCTAGTGTGCCTCGGGTGGACTTTTGCCCTCTGGGGCCAAGGCTATGACTTGCCTCAAAAACAACGTTTTCCGCGCGTCCAACTCTCCAGTGTGGAGGCCACGGAAGCATTTTCATGGTGGAGTTTGGAGCATACCTATCCGAGAGAAATCCGCTGGACGCATCAGGCAAGTACAGAGAGTCCTGGTGGCTGGCACCACCGCTATCAGGCAGAATTTGGTGGCCTTCCCTTGCACGGAGCCGAGCTGGTTCTTTTTGTGGACCATGCCCACCGGCTTCGAGGTGCTCAATGGGCCGATTTTCTCACTCTTCCGGCCACCCTTCCGCCGAGTCATGCCGATGCCGCCCTTTGGCAGGACGGCGTATGGAACTGGATTACCTGGGAGGATCACGAAGCCGCCCATCCGAGAACTTGGGAACGCTATGCCCGACACGCCCTGACCGGAGACATAATTCAACAGCGAGATATGCTTCTGCATGCCACGGATAGCATTGGGCGGGCCTTGGTTTTTCGACCTGACCCCTTGGTCCGTGCCGGGGTAGTTTATGGCGGTGCCTACATTGATGACAACGACCAGAATACCGCTGTACTCGATCCACTTCGAGATACCGTGGCCGTGGGACTCACCTATTTCAATGGTCTGTTTACCCTGAGTAATTCCGCTGCGGTGATTCAAGAATTCGATGCACCATCGGTATCCATTCCTATGCAGGCCAATGCGGATTTCTTTTTCTCCCGCGCAGCACCCGGGTTTGAAATGACCAATGCCCTCTATCACATTGAGCGCATCCGATTGCGCCTGGACAGTTTAGGGTTTGGAAGCCTCATGACCTATGCCATTCCGATAGATGTCAATGCCTTTAATGGGTTGGACAATTCTGCCTTTGATCGGGCAACGAACCCTCCCCGATTGCTTTTCGGCGAAGGGGGCGTGGACGATGCAGAGGATTCGGATGTTATTGCCCATGAATATGGTCATGCGTTGATTCATGCTGCGGCGCCCAATACCGTGAACGGGACCGAGCGTGAATGCATGGAGGAGGCGCTCTGTGACTATTTTGCGATGAGCCATTCGTTTCGTTGGGATAATTGGCGCTACCCATTCATCTTCAACTGGGACGGTCACAATCCTTTCTGGAGCGGTCGCATGGGCCTGAGTAGTAAGGACTACAGCCAGCTTACTTTTTCCAGCATTTACAGTCATACAGATGTATTTGCGGACCCTTTGGGCGTGACCATGGCGTTAATCGGGCCGAATGCTATGGACCGAATCGTCCTCGAATCCCTGTACAACTTCACCTCCTTTATGACCATGCCGCAAGCCGCCAACTGGATGTTGATGGCTGACACCGTGTTGAACAGCGCCCAAAACGCCTCGCTACTGCATTTGAATTTTGCCGCCCGAAATATCCTCAGTCCTCAAGTGGGTCAGCAGGAAGACTCACAGAAAGGTTCGATGGCTAGAGATCGATATTGTACCCAAGACCAAGCATGGGATTTCACGGATGTGGGTGGAAGTGCTTGGGCCATGGATGGGCGTGTCGCCCGCACATGGACAGCGGGGGAAGCCGTGTATGGCTGGGAGTTGCCGGAAGGGGCCTACCTCATCTCCCGTCTGGATGGCACAACCTTTATGCTGTTCCTACATCCTTAAACGCGATCATGAAAAGAACGGCGACAGAGCAATTTGAATTGATTCTGGTGCCGGGCATGGCCGACCGGTCTCCGTTGACGCAAAGACGAGAAGCGCTCTTCCCGTGGTGGTCAATTCACCTGCTTCGTTAAAGACCTTGTAATCGAATGGGAGTCGGGTGCCTTGCGGAAAATCCGAAATCGTGGTTTCAATCGTGATTTCTTCGTCATAACGGACCGGTTTTTTGTACTGGATTTCCAATTGCGCCACCGGGAGCATGATACCTTGATCTTCCAAGTCGCGGTAACGAATTCCAATCGACCGAAGCGCTTCTACTCGACCCATCTCAAAGAAGACGGCGTAGTTGCCGTAGTAGCAATAACCCATCTGATCTGTTTCGGCGTAACGGATACGCGTTTTCCATGTTGTAACAAACATTAATATTTATCTTTAATTACTTATTATCAACTGTTTAGATTGCGATTTATTGATGTTCACGACGACTTGAAAGAAAGCATCATGAGCAAAAAAAACTTTAAAATCAATACCCATTTAATTTTTTTTCAACGGATTTAATTGACACTTTCGTGAACCCTAAGAACGTCTCGCGACACACCCCCTTTCATGTCGCCGATTGGCTCGATTAGGACCCTAAACTTAAACGATTATAACGCACGATGGAGCGAACTGCTGAAGCCGTCTGGAGAAATTGTCTGAACTATGTCCAGGACAACATTAGTCCGCAAGCATACAAGACATGGTTTCTTCCTATTCGGCCGGTAAAGCTCCAGAGCAAGGTCATTACCTTACAAGTGCCGAGTAAATTTGTGTACGAGTGGCTCGAAGCCCACTACATCAAGTTGCTCAAATCGGCGATTACCAAAGAACTCGGTCCCGACGCACGCCTTGTGTATTCGATTGTCATGGACCAAGACACGGCTCACTTGGAAGTCAATAAAGTCGATATTCCCAGTTCAAACCGTGGCCCCATCGAAAACCCACAAGTTTCTCTGCCCGCTCGAATTGGCGGAGAGGAAGGAATTCGAAACCCTTTCATCATCCCTGGCCTCAAGAAAGTAAATATTGAGAGTCAGCTCAATCCAAACTATACATTCGAGAGCTTCATTGAAGGTGACTGCAACCGACTCGCGCGCTCAGCAGGCTATGCTGTTGCACAGAAACCCGGTGGCACCTCGTTCAATCCCCTTTTAATTTACGGGGGTGTCGGGCTTGGCAAGACCCACTTGGCTCATTCCATCGGCATCGAAATCAAAGACCGCTTCCCGGAGAAGACGGTGCTCTATGTTTCCGCTGAACGCTTTACGCAGCAATTTATTGATGCTATTCGCAACAACACGAAAAATGACTTCGTCCATTTCTATCAGTTGATCGATGTGCTCATCATGGATGACGTTCAGTCCTTCAGTGGCAAGGAGAAAACTCAGGACGTTTTCTTTGAAATTTTTAACCACTTGCACCAACAAGGCAAGCAAGTTATCCTGACTTCAGACCGTGCCCCTGTTGATTTACAAGGAATGGAACAGCGTTTATTATCCCGCTTTAAGTGGGGTTTGTCCGCAGATTTGCAGCGTCCTGATTTAGAAACACGTATTGCCATTCTCAGCCAGAAACTTTATGCGGACGGCATTGAAATGCCCAACGATGTGATAGAGTATTTGGCGTACAGCATCACGAGCAATGTGCGTGAGCTGGAAGGGGCCCTTATCTCACTCCTCGCCCAGTCTTCCTTGAACCGCAAGAAGATAACCGTGGAACTTGCGAAGCAAATGATTGACAAGTTTGTCAAGAACACCACGCGTGAGGTCAGTGTAGACTTTATCCAAAAAGTAGTCTGTGACTACTTTGACATGCCCATGGAATTGCTCAAAAGCAAAACGCGCAAGCGTGAAATTGTTCAGGCGCGTCAATTGACCATGTATTTCTCCAAGCAGCTCACCAAGAATAGTTTGGCGGCCATCGGTGCACAATGCGGGAACAAAGACCATGCAACCGTTCTCCATGCTTGCCGCACGGTAAGCAACTTAGCTGAAACGGATAAACGTTTCCGCACGTATGTGGACGATATTAAAAAGAAGTTGAACTTGGTGGGATGAACCCCCGTTCCGTCCTCTTTGTCTGTTTAGGGAATATTTGCCGCTCCCCCGTCGCGGAGGGCGTTTTTCGGCGTGCCTTGGTCCAGCGTGTCGGATCGGATGCTGCCCTCTGGACGATTGACTCAGCTGGGACTTCGGATTACCATGCGGGTGAAGCTCCTGACCAACGCTCCCAGGCTTCTGCATTAAGACATGGCGTAGACATTTCAACGTTGGCCTCTCGGCCATTTCGTCCAGAGGATTTTGAGAAATTTGACCACATTCTCGTGATGGATAGTTCGAACCATGTGAATGTGAGCCGGCTCACGGAGAATCCTTCCCACCTAGCCAAAGTTCGGTTGGTGCTGGATGTTTCTTTCCCGGGCGAGAACAAGCCGGTTCCCGACCCATATTATGGAGGAGAACATGGGTTTGAACAGGTATTTCAATTGTTGGCGCAAGCCTCTGAAGATTGGTTAGACCAATGGGCTTAGGCGACTTACATCTCCTGCCCGTGCCCTTAGCTGAGGGATCCGCCGCTCGTGTATTTCCCCCAGAAGTTCACTCTAAGGCCGCAAGCCTTCGGCATTGGATTGTCGAAACGCCCAAAACGGCCCGGGCACACCTTAAAATCCTAGCGCCCGACGTTCCGGTTTCAGAACATCAGCTTTTCCCACTTGACAAGCACCACCCAGAGCGACAAGGACTGTCCATGCTCGCCCCATGCCTAGCCGGAACATCCATGGGTTTGATTTCTGATGCGGGAGTACCCGGCGTCGCTGACCCGGGTAGCCGGGTCATTGAGGCGGCGCATGAGGCCGGCATTCGGGTCATACCATGGGTTGGCCCCTCATCCATTCTCCTTGGGCTCATGGCCTCGGGGTTCAACGGACAACAGTTCCAATTCTTGGGCTATCTACCCCACGATAGCGGTGAACGCAAACGGCAATGGTCCGCCATGGAGCGCGCAGTCCGCCAAGGACAAACCCAAATATTTATCGAAACCCCCTACCGGAACGAGAAGCTGATGGAAGAGGCACTTCAGTATCTAGGGCCCGATTTACACCTGTGTGTTGCCTGTGATTTGTCCGCCAAGACCGAATACCTGAAGAGTCAGACGATAGCAGCATGGAAAAAGGATACCTCGCGGCCTGATTTACACAAACGACCCACGATTTTTCTTGTCGGTCGGTCCAATCGTATTCTCTAAGTCCCCCTCGCCTTCATCCGAAGGGTTTGCCAACCCATCTGGGTAGCCCAGAACCAGAATCAAGACTTGCCATTACGAAGGGAAAAGCCGTGCCGTACCTTCGCTCTGTGAATACGATCGTCGCATTGTCCACCCCTCCGGGATCTGGCGCTTTGGGCATCCTGAGACTTTCAGGGGACCAAGCCTTGACCCTGGTTCAACCTTTCTTTCCAGGCATAAAATCCTGGACCCCTAGGCATGCCCATTTTGCGCGCTTTGTCCTTGAGGGGGACGTGTTGGATGAAGTGGTGGCCATCACCTTCCCAGGCCCCAATTCCTACACCGGCGAAGACGTGGTGGAACTGAGTTTTCACGGCTCCCCCTTTATTCTTGAATCCGCCTTAAACGCACTCCTGGCCCAAGGGGCGCAGCTGGCCAAAGCCGGCGAATTCACCCAACGCGCCTTTTTCAACGGCAAGTTGGACCTTTCTCAAGCGGAAGCTGTGGGGGATTTGATTGCATCGGAATCGGCCTCGGCGCACCGTTTGGCTTTCCGGCAAATGAAAGGCAGCATTTCCAAGCGTTTGCAGGCCCTGCGTCAGCAATTGATCGACTTTGCCGCCTTGATTGAGTTGGAGTTGGACTTTGTGGAGGAAGATGTGGAATTCGCGCAGCGGCCCGCGTTGCTGAACTTGCTTTCGGACCTGGAAGGGGAAATCCAAAAAATGCTGCACACCTTCAAGCTGGGTCGGGCCATCCAGGACGGTATTCCGCTCGTGCTTGCCGGCGCCCCCAATGCGGGTAAATCCACCCTGTTGAACCGAATGCTCGACGAGGATCGCGCCATTGTCACGGACATCCCGGGAACCACGCGCGACACCATTGAGGAAAAATTTAAGCTGGGCGACCACGTATTTCGACTCATCGATACCGCAGGCCTGCACGAAAGCACGGACACCGTTGAGCGCCTGGGCATCCAGAAATCCTGGGAAAAAATAAAAGAGGCCCAGTTCATCATACACCTCATTGATCCGCAAACGACCGAGGTTACAGAGGCTCAAAGCATGCTGGAAAGCTTACGTTCGAATGCGCCCGACGCCCAAATTCTGACCGTGCTCACCAAGTCAGATCAGTGGACCACGGACTACGGAAAGCGGTGGCCTGACGCGCTCTGCATGGGGGAAGGAAGCTCCATGGAACCCTTGGAGGCACGCTTAAACCACGGCATGGTGGAGGCCGGTTGTAATTCTGAGGACGTCTTGATTGCCAATGCTCGGCACGCGGAAGCTCTTCAAGCGGCGCTGGATGCACTACTGAAGGCCCATGCAGGTTTGGATGGAGCCACCTCGGGAGAGTTGGTGGCCTACGATTTGCGTGAGGCCTTGCAGCACCTGGGAAGCATTACCGGTGAAATTGTGGCGGACGATTTGCTGTCCAGCGTCTTCAGTCGGTTTTGTATCGGGAAGTAAACCCGTGTAAGCATCGATAAGCATCGATAGCTAAAAACAAATTCAACACACTTATTTTCAGTTGTTTACAGTCAAATTTTGACGTCTGTCATTTTTGGCTCTTTTCGCGATTTGTATCCTTTTTGTTGCGCTCTTGTTGCGGCATTTTGGGTGCGCAACAGATGAGCAACAATTCTGGAGCGAGACCAAAATAGTTGCACCAATCTGCACCATGCTGCACCAACCTGCACCATTGTGCACCAAAGCGGAGAAATGACGATGACAGCGAGTAAAGACCCCATCCCCAAGATTTGCATGTTTTGCCAAAATCTATTTGAGGCACGCAAATCCACAACCCAGTACTGTTCGGCCAATTGCGCGAAGAAGGCCTACAAAGACCGAAAGCGACAAGAGCGGATTGTTCACGCTACACAGGAAAATCTGGAAAAACTTTCTGCCCCTTTAAAGGAGCTGCAAGCCCGTGATTACCTCAGTGTGGAAGAAGCAGCCACATTATTAGGCGTGTCCCGATGGACCATACAACGAGCCATCAAGCGCGGACGGTTGCAAACCCTCAAAGTCTTGGGGCGCCGCATCATCCCTCAGAAATCTTTTAATCAATTCTTAAATAATCAATATAATGAAAGTCACGCTACGCAAACGAGCCAGGTCCAATGGTAAAATCGCCTTATTCCTAGACTACTACCCACCCATTATCTCACCCAAGACCGGACTGTCTACCCGTTGGGAGTACTTAGAAATGTATTTATACAATCCTCCACGGGATGAATTTGAGAAAAAACACAACCGCGAAGTGGAGATGATGGCCCGGGCCATTGCTTCTGAACGCCAGCTAGATCGTATTGCCGGTCGTTATGGATATCAACGATCCTCTGAATACGATGATTTTTTGGAGTTCTACCGCCAACAGATGGAGAAAAAAAGCAAGGAAACTAGCAACCATGGTGGTTGGGTGGCTTCCTTTAAAACATATGAAATATTTGTCAAAGGACAATGTTCTTTTGGCGAACTCAAACCCCAGCTTATCAATGACTACAAGGATTTCTTGTTGAATAAAGCCACGCGCATTAACTCACCCTTGATGCGCATCAGTGACAGCTCGGCCTACAGCTATTACAATAAACTGCGAGCATGTGTAAGGGAAGCAACGGCTATGGGGCATGTGAAGCAAAACCCCTTTGACCTGGTGAAAGGCATCTCTCAGCCTGAAACATACCGCGAGTTTCTGACCAAGGAGGAGCTCATTCGATTGGCCAATACTTCAACCCCTACTGAGGCCATGAAGAACTCCTGCTTGTTTTCGGCCTTGACCGGAATGCGCATGGGTGATATCATGAGTTTGACCTGGTCAAAAGTTCAACATTCAGAATCGATGGGCTACTTCGTAAGATTCAGTATGAACAAAACCAAATCTGAGGAAACGCTGCCTTTATCGAATGAAGCCATAGCCTTACTCGGCGCTCCAAGTGACTCGCCTGAATCTTTCGTTTTCCCTGGTTACAACTTCAATGCGCATTACTCAGAACTCCAGCGCTGGCTTCAAAAGGCTGGTATCACGAAGAAAATCACCTTCCACAACTTTCGTCACACGTTTGCCACTTTGCAGCTAGCGGAAGGAACCGATATTTATACTGTGTCAAAGCTTCTAGGTCACAAGAATATTCACACGACACAGATATACGGTAAGGTGATGGATAAAACGAAAACCGAAGCCATGGGTCGAATCCATCTTGGACTAAAAACTGACAACAAATAAGGTTGGTTTTACACTAAATGTCATGACAAGATGTCTGACTAGCGGAGGTTGTCATGTTTTTAGGGAAACGAACCCAAAAAAAAATTTAATTGCGCATTATGATACACTACTGGGAATTCACTGGGTAATAAATGTAACATTTTGTATCAGAGTGTACCATAATGCGCAGATATTCAGTGTTTTGCGCAACCTCCGAGGGTTCGAAACCCTCATAAAAACTTCGATAAACATGTCAAGTCATCGGTAAAATTTGGCATGGCAATTTGTTTGATAGGGAAAGGGAAAATCATTACCTATGGATAAGACATTTTCCCATCTCCAAGCATTCATTAGAGACATTGTAAATGGTGCAGTACAAAGTGCGCTAGAGCAGCAGCACGAGCAACGTTCTCACGAACAAATTCAAAGCGATCATCGCGAAGAGGTCCTCAATGCCGACCAGGCGGCAGCCTACTTGCACATTGCCAAGCAAACGCTGTACACACTCACCAGTAAGCGCAAGGTTCCGTTCTATAAGAATGGCAAGAAAATCCTTTTTCGACGCGGAGATTTAGACGATTGGATGAATCGCGGCAAGCAACAGGAGATTCGCCACATTAGCAAGGAAGGCCAGCTCTATACGAAGAGAAAACCAATGGACCGATGAGCAAGGTATTTATTAATCCAGAGAAAGATGAAGATTCATTCTTTGTGCCTAACATCGTCCATTCGGTAGATGGCCTCATTCATGATTCTGTTTTTGACTGGATTCCAGAATGTTTGAAACCAATTGTTGCCATTGGAAGCAACAGACAAGAGCGTGATGTGCTCTTGCTCGGTGCCATCACTGTCATTTCCGGCTGCCTACCCAACATTTACGGTCTATATGACAATCGTATAGTGTATCCCAACCTATTTGCTTTTATCGATGCCCCGGCAGGCGCAGGTAAAGGAATTTTAAATCATCTGAGGTTAATAGGGAGACCCATTCATTTAAGCCGAATCGAGTCGACGCGCTCAGCCGTAGAAGCTTATGAAGAGCGCAAGAGCGAAATGAAATCCAAAAATGAGGATCCATCGTCTTTGCCCATCCCAAAGCAGAAACTCCTATTCATACCTGCGAACAGTTCTGCGAGTTCATTCATCAATACGCTGACAGAGAATGATGAAATGGGGATTCTATTTAGCACCGAAGCGGACACTCTTGCCAATTCTTTGAATCAGGATTGGGGCAACTTTAGCGATGTCCTTCGCTGTGCCTTCCATCATGAATCTGTGGAAATGCAGCGCAGAGCAAATCGCGAGTATTTGGTTATAGAGGAGCCTCGACTTTCCGTGATGTTGACAGGAACTAACGGCCAGTTCAAGCGACTCATCCCGAATACAGAAAACGGATTGTTCAGCCGCTTCATGTTCTATACAATGAAAAGTATCCCTCAATTCAAAGATGTTTTTTCCCAACGGGACATTGTCCCGGGACAAGTTTGTGACGAACTGGGACAACGGATGTTAGAATTATTCCAACTGCTGCAATCGTACCAGGACCCTGTCCAATTGAGTTTAAACTCAAATCAACAAGAACATTTTTTGAAGCGCTTCACCGAGTTTACACAAGTCTTGTATTCGGAATCCGGAGAACGCGTTTTAGCAACCATTCACAGGTCTGGCCTTATTACGTTCCGAATTGCCATGATTTTGTCCACCCTGAGACATTTTTTCGATCTTAAAAGAACTGAGCCGCCAAAAGGACTAATCCACGATCACGACTTGTCGGTCGCAATCCAGATTACCCTTCACACCATACAGCACAGCCTTGTTCACATGGCTGAAATGCCTAAGAACCTGGAAATATCGCTTAAACACAAGAAGATGGAACGCTTTATTGAAAAACTCCCCCATGAATTCAGCCGAATCGAAGCCAACGAAATCGGAAAGAAAGTCAATATTTCTTCAGCTACCGTTAGTCGTTATCTCGTTCAAGGTCCCTTTGAACGCCTCGGATACAACAAGTACAAAAAATCACATCCTATCAACGAGGAACCCGTGATCAACTGATAAAGTGATAAGGTGATAAGGTGATAAAGTCACCCCCTTCACACTAAAGATTATCAGATTATCAAATTATCAGATTATCACCTTTTAATTTTTAATAACATGAATCCAAAAGAACAAGCCAAAGAACTCAGCCGACAAGGCTACTCGATTCGAGAAATCGCCGAAAAAATTGAAACAAGCAAGAGCACCGTTGCCCGGTGGTTACAGGAATCCGCTCCTATTCAACCTATTTCGGCTCAACCTGACCCTAGTATCGAACTAGAATTGAAACGCATGCAACTCAATCATGAGCTTGAACTGCGAAAACTCGCACAGCAGGAACGCGAACAAGAATATCGCCGACGAGACATGGAACGGCAATACGCCATGAAGCAAGAATCCGAAGAAGTGGTTGATGTGGAATTGCGCAAGATCCTTTTGCCAATTTACAAGTGGGCGTCCAACCAATTGGAATTGATAAAAGAGTACTCCGGTGAAGGCATTCCTTGTACCGAGGACAGTTTAACCGACATGTCCTGTCGCCTCGAGATGTTTCATGAGACGCTGTCCGACTATGTCCACATCCGAAAATTGGACGAATGGGACGATGTCCTGAACACCTTGAAATCCCTCAATTCCAAAGTGGGTCGCTGGATTATTCAACTAATGAAAGCGGAAGACGCAGCGCGTGAAGAATTTGAATATCAAAATCGAAGGAATGCTCGAAATGAAGTGCACGGACTCAATTTGAAAGATGAATACACTTCGAGAAAAAAGAAAAAGAAAAAGCACGAAGAAGAAGAAGAAGAAGATGAGTTTGTTTTCCAAGCCGAAATCGAATGCCATTGGGGCAATAGCCGGTCGGACTTAAAGTACTTGGTGGAGCGGGTGCGGTGACACTTTGCACCATTGGCATCACCTAGTATATTTCGCTCAAGTAAACCCGGTTGCAGATTGGAATAGTTATTTTTGGTGTACCAAACAAACAGCCCGTGCCATGACCAAAGATTGGATTGAATACATACCAAAATTTCATCAGACCTTTCTTCCTATACTTAATGTATCGAAAATTTATTTTGGACAGCTGTGATGCCTTCTCTTTTATGCGCATCAAAGGGGCCAATGCTCTGTCACAAGCCTGGGCATGGATCTATAACAATGTAAGACCACAAAAGTCACTAGGATACCAACCGCCCATAACCTTTACACAGCAGCGACTTCGGAGCTCCGCTCCTTCTTCACTGCTGCCTGACCAACAACACCAATGGAAATCACTACTTTTAAGTGATACTAATTATGGTGAGCCTTCATACCGAAATGAGTGGCACCATTAGACCAAAATACGCACATACAATGAAACAACTTAAATTCCTACTCAGTTCATTAGCAATATTGGTATCCCTTCAGTCATCGTGGGCTCAACAAGTTTTCATTGGTTATTCAGCGCGCACCAAGAATGTACCTCGGTTTGATCATGCCGCAAATTTTGGATTTTACGTTAATGACCGTATTCAAGTTGGTGCTACATATATACAATTACATAAACATTGGGGTGGTCGAATTGAGTTTGTTCAACCAGATGTGTATGGGGGATATGTAGCATATAGAATCCTCGATAAAAAAGTTTATTCGAACATCAAGTTCGGCGTATTACGGTATAAACAAGGAATCCCAAATTACGTTGTCCAATACAATACCATGACCTACTACAACATTGAACTTGGATACCAAATTAACGACCATTTTTCCATAGGTCCTGGCTTGACATTGTATGGGGTTTGGGACCCTGCAGATCATTGGAGTACAATATATTTTTTTCACTCTTTTGATTTAATCAGTTTAGAACTAAAATTTTAATTAACGATGATATTAGAGACAAAATACGCCAGTGGAAAAAACACCGTCAGATACAAGAAAAATACCGGGTACTCTAATCATAGAGAGCTGTTTGACGATTTAAAGGACTTTCAACAACAACGTGACGATAATAATGACTATAGTCTGCAGGTCGTTTCACCCCCTGCAGGATATAATTTAGTTTTTGAAGACACCTTTTCAGGAAATTCGCTCGACTTAAATAAGTGGAAGATGGGACTCCCTTTTGGATCGTTTTATACAGATCCAGACGAACATGGTTTCTACTTTCCAGAGGATGGAAAATTAGATCCAAATACGAAAGTTGTTTCTGTTAACGGTGGTAGACTTAATCTAGATTGTACATGGTATCCTAAAACTTATAATGTCGATCACCTTACCGGAATAGACCAAGAAAGAAAACAAGAACTTTTATCTAACTGTAATCCAAATATTGCCCAGGTATATAAAAAGTCACAGTACGACGGTTTTACCATAAACTATGGTGGAGGGGCAGTACACTCCACGGATTCTTGGCACTATGGGTGGTTTGAAGCGATTATAAAGTGCCCTGCAAATAAACACATGTGGACTCATCTTGGCTTACATGGCGTAGATTTTGCACCCCCAGAAATTCATATAGTTGACCATAAATCATTGGACAGCGCAACTATAATCCAACCCCTACCCAATATTTTTCATGGTGCTGTTAGCCCTTTCAGCCCTCAATGGGGGACAGAACAGCTGGGTTGGTTTGCGCCAAATTTGGAATACACTATGCATTTATTTAAGCCGAAGAGGATGAATCTCTTCGCTGGCCCAGATAGGCTTGTTCAATATGTTTGCCACTGGACCCCTTATGGAATTGCCATTTATTACGATTCAATTCTATATCGGTATTACACAGCAGAAGCCTTAAATTCACTTTATAACAATAATCTGAACTTCACAAATGTCTACTTTCAAATTGCCAACGGTGTAACCGATTGTTATAGTGAAGGTAATAATTTTGGTGATGATCACCCTTACCAAACTGCAAGACTTGAGGTTGATTCCGTTCGAGTCTTTCAACAATAACTAGAGTAAATCTTTAGCATATGGTGTACAACACGAGGAAAGCAACAAAAACTACTATTAGATATCGGAACAATCAAGGGTATCAGAATCATCGGCAATACTTCGATGACTTAAAAAATTTTCAAACATACCGAGAATTGAACAATGATTTGAATCCAAATTTGGTTCAGCCACCTCCTCAATACAACTTAGTGTTTAAGGATGAATTCACAGGTGGACAGTTGGACAGGAATGAATGGGGCACAGGTGTTAGATGGGGTACTTTTCATAAGGAGCCAAGTAAACACGGTTTTTATTTTCCAATTGACGGTATCGGTCCAAATTCAACATCTATTTCTGTTGCTCAGGACAATTTGGTCCTTGATTGCATATATGACCCCAAAACATACTACATGAGTGCCTTAACAGGGAGAGACGCATATAGATACAACTCCCTAGTTAATAATTGCGATGAAGGTATTGAAGGTTATTATCAGAAAATAACTGAATTTACGATTGATTACAATGGCGGATCAGTATTCTCCAAGCGTAAATGGAAAAAGGGTTGGTTTGAGGTAATAGCTAAGTGCCCATTAAATCAATACATGTGGACAGGAATCTGGCTTCAAGGCGTCGAATTTTGGCCTCCTGAAATAGATTTGGTGGAACATGATTCTAAGAGTGATGAAACGCAAGTAGACCCTAAGCCAAATATTCATATTGGAAGCGAAGGTACAAACGTTAACCATCCTGATTATGGTATTCAGCACAGAGGTTGGCTAATACCGCACTTAGAATATGGTTTTATTGAGGATGAAGACCCAATGACTCTGTACAAACCTTATGACAGGTATGTACAATACGTTTGTCATTGGACCGATGACTTTGTAAAAATCTACACCGATGGAGTTCTTTACAGAGAGTATTCAACGGATAAATTGTTTTCATTGTACAGAGACGCTGACATTTCCATGGAGCTAATTCTTAATAACGGGGTATCGAACGAATATGACCACGATAGCACTTTTGGTATTGACCATCCATTTGCGAATGCTCCAATGTATATTGAAAGCGTAAGAGTTTATCAAGCTCCATAGATTAATTGCAGCCATTGATGCCTAACAAGTCCCGCAGAGTAAGGCAACCAAATCCACTACACTTCTTTACTTTGAGATTGAAATTCTATTTTGATTCTTTCACGGAGATACTGAATACACTGAGGTTTTGGCATTATACGTGATTCCAAACTTGTGTTCGGAACATTCCGAACAACACTAACACGATTACAGGATGTGTAAATCAGATCAAAAGGGGTTTTATAGATGTATTTAAACAGTGCCAATGAATATCACTTAAGGCTTCCCGGGAAAATAATAAACCCCTACTCGATTTTACGAGTTCTTAAAAATCTTTGTGTAAACAAGTCGAAAAAAGCTGTTCCCACACAAAACCTATCGCGTCCGCCCCAACCAAATAATCGACCACCAAAAACGGCTATTCCCAAAAAAGGTTACCTTCGTTTTACCGTTCTTTGTTGTTGCTTATGCGTTGCAAGCAAAAAGGCCATTTTAGACACTTGTTGCCTATGTGTTGCGCGTGTTTAAAACTAAATGACAGATAATAAGCGTGTTGCGGACTCAGCGAAAGAGGTTGAGATGTGTATCGGCAAGTAACCTCTTCAGGCGGCTGTTTTCAAGCTCTAAGTCTTTTAATCGCTTGACATCGCTTGCCTCCATACCGCCGTACTTCTGCTTCCATTTGTAAAAGGTCCCTTGGCTGATCCCAAGATCTCTCACGATGTCTTCGGCCTTGCGGCCTCCCTCATGCTCCTTTATTGCCTTGATGATCTGGCCCTCATTGAATCGACTTGTCTTCATTACCCCAAAAATCAAAAATTATCCTTTTCATTGTTTTCGAATTACGGGGGGAATACAAGTGAAGACCTACACAGATTTAATTAATTTGATACTTCAGGAATAGTGAAAATTCTTCGTGTCTGACTCCGCTAAAATTTTGGTATAAATCAGTATTTATAAACCACAGTGATCCAATCCTACCTCCCAAATATAGTTTATTGTATATTTTTGCTTGGGCACTTAAAAAAGTTGTTGGAGAAACAAACCATTTTGTATCTCCTCCATTAGAGTAAGACTTAGCTTTAAACGCAATAGC
>Ga0209602_1000437_pt1 | contig 39965 bp, 38 predicted proteins | sample COGITO_mtgs_1205_3_FD_184810 | JGI IMG/M metagenome (GOLD analysis project Ga0209602, IMG submission 184810) | Pelagic marine microbial communities from North Sea - COGITO_mtgs_120524 (SPAdes) (version 2) | ecosystem: Environmental > Aquatic > Marine > Epipelagic ...
CTCTCCAAAAACGAGCACCCTTAATATCTACACCCAAAAAGTTTTTGTTAGGATACATCTTGGCAAGATTGACAGTATACTCTCCTTTACCACATCCCAATTCTAAGACAATGGGATTGTCATTTTTGAAAAAATTTTTGTTCCAATTTCCCTTTAAAAGCAGCCTGTCAGATTCGGCCTCTGCCCGAGAGGGTTGTACAACATTAGAAAAAGTATCATTCTCTCTAAATCGTTTTAGTTTGTTTTTACTACCCAAAATTTTTGTTTTTGGCAAAATTAAGGAAATATCCCCCAGTGGCAATTATTAATAATTTTGTTTTACCCTTTTGCGCAAAACAATTTTAGGGTTTAGTTGCTTAGCTGCATTGTAAAGGAAAACTCAGAACCAATACCATGTTGGCTCTCTACATATATGTTTTCATGATGAGCATCTATAATGTGCTTGACTATCGAAAGCCCCAGACCACTACCACCCTCTTTTCTTGAACCGCTTTTATCTACCCTGTAAAAACGCTCAAAAAGTCTAGGTAAGTGCTCCTTATGAATGCCTTCGCCATTATCTGTAACCCTAATAATTACTTTATCTTTAACAAGGTGCTCTACACTAATTTCTGTAGTACCATCGTCTTTACCGTACTTTATAGAGTTTACAATTAAATTGGAGAGCACTTGTTGTATACGCTCTTGGTCGCCATAGACTTTAATACTCTCTTTATAGTGTTTGTCAAACACCAGAGAAATATTTTTCTTAGTGGCCTTCATCTCTAGTAAATCAAAAACGTTTTTGACAAGTTTTATGATATTAAAGTTTTCTTTTTCCAGGGTAAGGCCTCCAACTTCTAACTGAGTAATCATATCAAGGTCTTTGATAATATACAGTAATCGCTCTACTCCTTTATTGGCTCTCTTTAAATATTTTTTACGTACCGCCTTGTCTTTGTAGGCGCCATCAAGTAATGTTAAAATATATCCCTGTACGGTAAACAGAGGGGTTTTAAGTTCATGAGAGACATTACCTATAAACTCTTTGCGGTAATTCTCTCTTACCTTTAAGGTTTCAATTTCAATTTTTTTGTTTTCAGCAAAACGACCCACTTCTGCCGTTAGGGTTTCCATGTCTGTAGAAATGTTCTTTTGGCTAAAAGATGTAGCGTCTAAAAGGGAGATGTCATCATACATGTTTTTAATTCTTTTGTATATAAAGCGCTCTAATCTATATTGGATAAGGGCAAAACAAATAACAAAAAAACTGATTCCAAAAACAAAAATATGCCACAGATTAAACCCAGATATAACCTGCAAAAAAATCCCTAAGATAAGCATCGAAATAATGCTCGCATAGGCCGCGGTAAGAAGTGCAAATCGATATGTCTTATTAAATTTTTTTAGCATTATTCCACAAACTTATACCCTACTCCTTTTATAGTTTTAAACTTTTGTTCGCCTATTTTTTCTCTTAATTTACGAATGTGTACATCAATAGTTCTGCCACCAACGACAACATCATTACCCCAAACACGATCTAAAATGTCTTCTCTTTTAAACACCTTACCTGGTTTTGATGCTAACAAAGATAGCAGCTCAAATTCTTTTCTAGGCAAAACCATTTCTTGAGTATCTACAAAGATTTTATACTCCTCTCTGTTAATGGTTATATTACCCAGTTTAAGTATTTGTTTTGAATCATCTTGGGTTTTAAACCTGCGCAGTAAAGATTTCACCTTACTGGTGAGCACCTTAGGCTTGATTGGTTTTGTAATATAATCATCTGCCCCTGCCTCAAAACCTGCAACTTGAGAATAGTCTTCGCCACGTGCTGTAAGAAATGTAATTACTGTCTCAGACAACTCTGGAATCATTCGTAACTTTTCACAAGCCTCAATACCGTCCATTTGTGGCATCATTACATCTAGTATTATAAGTTCAGGCTTGTGTTTTTTTGCTTTTTTAATAGCTTCCACTCCATTTTGAGCAGTAAGAACATTATAACCCTCTGCAGATAAGTTATACCCTATGATTTCTAGAATATCTAGTTCATCATCTACTAGTAATATTGTAGTGTCTTTTTTTTTCATCCTGTAAAATAGTACCCGTGTTTAATTACTGTAAAATTATCAATTTTTAAAGATATAGACTTATCAAGTCACTAATATTAAGCTACGGTTAAATTATTGTAATTATTTTTATGAAAGGGCTCTAAATGAGTATATTTACTCAAAATTTAAAAACAAACAACAATGAAAAAAATTACGCTATTGGTTGCAATGCTTTTTGCAACGCTATCTATTGGACAAAATATTAAAATCGTAGAGATTGATGCAGATCAAACAAGCACCGATGATATGGAATTTCTTGAGATTCTTACTGAATCTTCAAACCAATCTTTAAATGGGTACATCGTTGTATTTTATAATGGTAACAGTGATCAAAGTTACAGAACCCTAGACCTTACAGGATTTTCCTCTGACTCTAATGGATATTTTATTATTGGAAGTGATCTTTTCCCTGGAGCAGATATCATTATGGGACCAGATAACACTATTCAAAACGGAGCAGATGCAATTGCTATTTACTCAGCAGATGCAGCAAACTTTCCTGACGGAACGTCAGTTACAAGCAGTGGTCTTGTAGACGCTGTTGTTTACGGAACTAGTGACGATGATGATGTAGAGCTTTTGACTGGATTAAATCAAACCACGCAGTGGGATGAGAATCAAAACGGTTTGAAGGATGTTGAGTCTCTTCAATTTGATGCTTCAACAAATGGTTTTTGTACAGGAACTCCTACGCCAAGAGCATCAAATATAGATTGTTCTTCTGTATGCCCAATAAGTCTTTTTGTAGTAAGTGTTACTTGTGACATGGTAACCTCTGGTGTAGACACTTACACCACTACCCTAGGATTTACAGGTGGTGGAACAGCGGCATATACTTTTACAGCATCACAAGGAACTGTTAGTGGAGATAATCCATCATCAAGCGCATCTGGAGAAATTACAATCTCTGGCGTAAATGAAGGAGTAGATTTCACCTACGGTTTAACGAGCGAAAATTGCGACATCTCAAACACTATTAACTCACCATCATGTGAGCCAGGATCTACAGTAAATACAATTGCTGAATTAAGAGCTGGTACCATTGGGAATGATTATACATTAAACGGTGAGGCAGTTGTTACTTTTGTTCAAGGTTTTAGAAATCAAAAATTTATTGAAGATGGTACTGCTGCAATTTTAATTGATGACAACAGTGCAATTATAAGTTCTGCACTTGTTGCTGGTGATGGTATCACTGGTCTTACAGGAACACTAGATGAATTTGGAGGAATGATGCAGTTTAGACCAACAATGAATATTTCTGCTTCTTCTACTGGCAATGCAATTGTAGCGCAATCTGTACTGGCTTCAGATTTAAATGCAAATCCAAACAATTATGAATCTGAGTATGTGCGCATCTTTGAGTATGCAGTTATTGATGCTGCTACAAACCCAACTTGGATTGTAGGAACAGAGTATCAAATGCTTACTCAAAGTGGAAATTATACATTTAGAACATCTTTCTATGACGCAGACTACATCGATGCAGATGTGCCAACAAGTGACACCACTGTAGTCGCTGGTATTATTACAGAGCGTAACGATGGTAGCTACTATATTACTGCAAGAAGCCTTTCTGATTTTGCAAATGACTTAGGGGCTAATGAAAATACCATCCAAGGTTTTGTGATGACACCTAACCCTGCAAACACTTTCATCCAAGTCAAAGGAGCTAGCAATAGCCCTATGACTTTACAAATTTTTGACATTCTTGGAAAACAAGTACTTACCACAAAAAATGCTAACCTTATAAATATTCAAAGCTTAACAGCTGGAATGTACATTGTAAAAGCGGTACAAAACGGCGCTATTACAACTACAAAATTGATTGTAGAATAAGCACACATTTCATTGTAATTAAAGAGGCTGTCTTTCACATAAGACAGCCTCTTTTTATTTTTAGTAGGTTTATAGAAAAAGACCCTTTACCTAATATTATTGTGTACTTTTGGGGTGTCACTTCGGAAATTTTAAAATGCCAACTATACCCGTTTTCAACATACAAACACAACTAGAATTTGAAAAAAAAGCACTTCAAATTTTCAAATTTCAGTATGAGAACCTTACTATATACAAGACCTATTGTGATCTTATAAAGGTAAACCCACACCAGGTTTTAAAAATTAGTGATATCCCATTTCTACCCATTACTTTTTTTAAGCAACAGCCTATTTTAGCAAACGATTATGTTGCAGAAAAAATATTTACCAGCAGTGGTACCACATCAAATACAACTAGTAAACATTATGTGGCAGATTTAAAACTATACAAAACTAGTTTTACAACAGCCTTTAAACAACAATATGGACCAATAGAAGACTATACCATATTAGCGCTTTTACCAAGCTATTTTGAAAGTGAAGGCTCTTCACTGGTCTATATGGTAGATATGCTTATTGCCATGAGCAAACAGCCTAAAAGCGGGTTTTATCTAGACAATCTAGATGCATTGGCCAGTACCATAAAAGCGCTGGAGCTACAAAATAAAAAAACACTGTTATTAGGGGTTTCTTACGCTCTTTTAGACCTTATAGAAGCGCACACTTTTAAGCTAGAGCATACTATCATTATGGAAACTGGCGGCATGAAAGGGCGCAGAAAAGAACTTATTAAAGAAGCCTTACACGAAAAACTCTCAAAAGGATTTGGGGTAGAAACGATACACAGTGAGTATGGGATGACAGAGTTACTCTCTCAAGCCTACTCGAAAGGAAATGGAATTTTTAAGTGCCCACCTTGGATGAGGGTAGGTACCAGAGACACTCAAGATCCTCTTGCATGGGTAAGAGGAAAAACCGGTGGCATCAATGTAATAGATTTGGCCAATCAATACACCTGCTCCTTTATAGCCACACAAGATCTTGGAAAAGTCCATGAAGATGGAAGTTTTGAAATACTAGGGCGCTTTGATACAAGCGATATTAGAGGGTGTAACTTAATGATAGATTAAAATTAAAGGGGGTTATGCTACCTGGATAATAAACTTATTTTTCTTACCGCGTTGCAGCAAAATAAACTTGCCATGAATTAGAGCCGTAGATTCAATAAGATGTCCCTCTTTTACTTTAGTGAAATTAACAGAAACAGAATTTTCTTTTAATGCTCTTCTGGCTTCACCATTAGATTTCAAAAACCCAGTTTTCTCTGCCAAGGCTGCTATTATGTCTAGACCATTTATAAGTTCACTTTTTGCTATGGTGGCCATAGGCACTCCCTCAAAAATACTTAAAAAAGTATCCTCATCAATATTGTTGATGTCTTGTGCTGCAGTTTTGCTAAATAAAATAGTAGAGGCCTCCATTGCCTTTTTACAAGAATCGGCTCCATGGACTGTAGTGGTTACTTCTTGGGCCAATCTTTTTTGAAGACCCTTGGTGTGCTCTTGCCCCTGATGCTGTGAGATAAGATCATCAATGGTTTGTTTGTCTAAAAAGGTAAATATTTTAATGTATTTGGCAGCATCTTGATCGCTTGTGTTTAACCAATATTGGTAAAACTTGTAGGGAGAAGTTCTTTTAGAATCTAGCCACACGTTTCCGCCCTCACTTTTACCAAATTTACTCCCATCACTTTTTGTTATAAGAGGACATGTTAAGGCATAACCCTTACCGGATGCGATGCGCCTAATTAACTCTGTTCCTGTTGTGATGTTTCCCCACTGGTCACTACCTCCCATTTGTAGTGTGCAATCATGGTTTTTGTATAGGTGCAGAAAATCATATCCTTGTACCATTTGATAGGTGAATTCTGTAAAAGACATTCCATCTGCATTTTCGCCACTTAACCTGTTTTTGACAGAATCTTTTGCCATCATATAATTAACCGTAAGGTGCTTACCTACATCACGAATAAAATCAAGAAAAGAAAATTCCTTCATCCAGTCATAATTATTTACCATCACAGCTTGGTTTGCTGCTCCAGAACTAAAATCCAAAAACTGAGATAGTTGTTTGCCAACACACTCTTGATTGTGAGCAAGAGTTGCCTCATCTAGTAAATTACGTTCACTAGATTTTCCTGAGGGATCCCCTATCATACCTGTAGCACCACCCACCAAAGCAAAAGGCTTATGACCCGCTTTCTGGAAAAATGACAATAACATTATTGGTACTAGATTACCGATGTGTAAAGAGTCTGCGGTGGGGTCAAACCCCACATAAGCACTTCGCATTGTCTCTAGTAAATGCTTTTGGGTATCTGGCATTACATCGTGGAGCATTCCACGCCATTGTAATTCTTCAACAAAATCTGAAATATCCATCACTTTTAAATTTAAACAAACTTACATAATTTGTATTTTTTTACCGCTTATAATAGCTTATTTTAGTGCGATGATTTTAGTTACGGGCGGTACGGGATTGGTTGGAAGTCACCTGTTGTATTTTTTAGCAGCATCTGGAGCAAATCTGCGCGCTACCCACAGAAAAACTAGTGACCTCTCTAGAGTAGAAAAGATCTTTGGATATTATACAGATAAAAAAACAGCAAGGTCTCTTTTTAACACCATTGAGTGGGTACAGGCAGATATTACAAATATTCCAGCACTTACCATAGCTTTTAAAAACTGCAAGCAAGTCTATCATTGCGCTGCAATGATAGACTTTGACCCAAAAAAATACAAGCTATTAAAAAAAGTAAACACCCAGGCTACTGCCAGTATAGTGAACCTTGCACTGCTGCACGGAATTAAGAAATTATGTTATGTAAGTTCTATTGCAACCCTTGGCACTACGGAAGATGAAAGTAGTATTACTGAAGAAACGCATTTTAATCAAGATGCAGCAAACAATGTGTATTGTCTTACCAAATATGCTGCAGAAATGGAAGTATGGCGAGCCACACAAGAGGGTTTAGATGCGGTTATTGTAAACCCAGGTGTAATTTTGGGAGCTGGATCTTGGCACACTGGAAGTGGAGCTATTTTCAAACTAGCCCATAAAGGGATGTCTTACTTTACATCAGGAAGCATTGCAGTGGTTGATGTTAGAGATGTGGTATTAGCCATGCAAGGCCTTATGAACAGTGACCTTAAAAATGAACGATATATTTTGGTAGGAGCTACCTTGAGCTATAAGGAGTTCACAAAGGAATTAGCACTGGCCTTTGACAAAAATCCTCCTGAAAAAGAAATAGCTGAATGGAAATTACTTTTACTAAGCAGTATTGACGGGCTAGTAAGTAGTTTGTTTGGCACAAAAAGAAAACTCCAAAAGGCCAACGTAAAGAGTTTGTACACGCGCTCAAATTACAACGCTCATAAAATCGAGAAAGCCTTATCCTTTGGCTTCACCACTGTTTCTCAAACAATAAAACGTGTAGCATCTGATTATAAATCTGAGCATTAAAGACTTATTGCTTTGAGGGTTTTGTTATGAGTGTAGTGTCTTTCTTTTGAAAGGCTGCCTTTAATATCTGCTTTATACTATCTCTTTTTATTTTTGGATATATGTCTTGCAGACTATCCAACCTAGCGCCTTTAACACTATCGTTTATTCTTTGCAATTCTTTTGCTCTTTTGTATTGAGCGTATAGCGTGTCTTTTTTGGTTTTTTCGGTTTTTAACTTTTCTTCCACCTTTAAAAACAGTTTTTTATATGTATCCAGATCTGAGGCATAATAGGCATTACTTTGTGCAAATTGCAAACTATCTATATGGTGCTTAGAATATAATATAGAGTCTAGCAACACCCCTTTGTTTACTATTATTCTATTATCAATGCTCCTAGCTGCATTAATCATGTAAGCGTCTACTAAAATAGAAACCATGGAGTCTTGAGCAATTAAATTTGCGGGCATCTGTGGCCGCTTTACATCTTGGCAAGCTGCTACAACAAACCCAAAGGCAAGTGCTATTAAAAAATGACGTCCATTTTTTAAAAACCCTGTGTGTTTGTTACGTAGCTTGTTTTTTAGTTTCATCTATTAAATGTTAAACGCTCTCCGTTTGTGATTTTTGCTATTTTACCGTTTTCATAAGCTAGGTGTCCATTGACAAAAGTATGGGTTACTCTGGCCCTAAAGGTAGTACCTTCAAAAGGAGACCAGCCACATTTATAGGCAATATTTTCTTTGGTAACGGTCCATGGAGCATTTGGATTTATCAAAACCAAATCTGCTTTGTAACCTTCTCTGATATATCCTCGATCTTTTATTTCAAATAAAATAGCAGGATTATGGGCTATCTTTTCTACTAATTTCTCTACTGTAATATATCCTTTACGGTGCATCTCAAAGAGTGCCTCTAAGGCGTGTTGTACTAGTGGTCCTCCAGAGGGGGCTTTGGTATATACGTTATTTTTTTCCTCTAGGGTGTGGGGTGCGTGATCTGTTGCAATTACATCTATACGGCCTTCATTGAGAGCTTTCCAGAGGCCTTCTCTGTCTTTTTTTGTTTTAACGGCTGGGTTCCACTTTATTTTAGTTCCCTTTGATGCATAATCTTCGCTGGTAAACCACAGATGATGCACACAAACTTCTGCCGTAATTTTTTTGTCTTTTAATGGCTTTTTTTTATCAAAAAGCTTGGTTTCTTTTGCTGTTGAAAGATGAAAAACATGCAGCCTTGCTCCTGTTTTTTTAGCCAGGGCAATGGCCTGGGAAGAGGAAATATAACAGGCCTGCTCACTGCGTATTTCTGGATGCTTTTCCATTGGGATATCATCTCCATAGATAGCTATTGCTTGTTCTAGGTTTTTTTTAATCGTTGCTTCATCCTCACAGTGCGTTGAGATGAGCAGATCTGTTTTACTAAAAATTTCTTCTAGTACCTTTGGATTATCTACCAACATATTACCTGTAGAACTGCCCAGAAACAACTTAAGGCCAGCCACCTTGGTTTTATCTACTTTTAATATTTCAGATAAATTGTCATTGGTGCCACCAAACATAAAAGAATAATTAGCATGCGCATCTTTGGCCGCTATAGCAAATTTTTCTTCTAATAAATCTATGGTTGTGGCTTGAGGTACCGTATTTGGCATTTCAATAAAAGAAGTGATTCCTCCCGCAACAGCAGCACGAGACTCCGTTTTAATTGTTGCTTTGTGGGTTAGTCCTGGCTCTCTAAAATGAACTTGATCATCTATCATCCCAGGGATGAGGTAAAATCCGTCTGCGTCTATTACTTTGGTATCTGCATTTTTTACGCTAATAGAAGGTGCAATCTCTGCAATACGATCTGCCTCAATAAGGACATCACCACTGGTGATGGTTCCTTCATTTACTATTTGAGCATTCTTTATTAATACTGTACGCATTATATGTCTAATATTTTAAATATACTTTTCAATTTCATGGCAAGGACTCCAAAAATAGCCTCAGAAATAATTCCTTTGCTCATTTTTGATGTACCCTTGGTTCTGTCTGTAAAAATTACAGGCACTTCTTTTATTTTAAATTTACTGAGATAGGTTTTAAACTTCATTTCTATTTGAAATGCATAGCCAACAAACTTAATAGCATCAAGATTTATAGCCTCTAAAACATGACGCCTGTAGCAAATAAACCCAGCTGTGGTGTCATCAATTTTCATGCCCGTTATCCAGCGAACATATCTTGAAGCTCCCCAAGACAATAGTACTCTATTCATGGGCCAATTTACAACATTGACTCCCGTCACATAGCGAGAACCAATTACCATATCGCAATTTTCATTTTCGCAGGCACTGTAAAGTCTAAGAAGATCCTTGGGATTGTGAGAAAAATCTGCATCCATTTCAAAGATAAAGTCATAGTGCCTTTTTAAAGCCCATTTAAACCCTGCAATATAGGCGGTTCCTAGGCCCAGTTTTGAAGTTCTTTTTAATAAAAAAATGTTATCTGGATACTCTATAATTAATTTCTCAACTAGTGCAGAGGTGCCATCTGGGGAGTTGTCATCTACCACGAGTATATCAAAGTCTCGTTGCAACAATATAATATCGCGCAACAATGGTTCAATATTCTCAATCTCATTATAGGTTGGTATTACAACCAATGCGTTAGACATACTCCTTAATTTAATATAACAAAGGTACTTTTTTTAAACCATATCTTGTAGGTAAAAAAATGTATTTCCCGCCCTACTGATCTTGCACAATATGTTATCTTTAACCTAAAAAAAAAGCTGTGCAGTATCTAGATAGAATTTATACATCACAAGACTGGATTACACTGCTTTTATTATGCTGCATTATCATTACAACCGTAGTAAAGATAGCATACCCGCTTAGATTTCAAGAGTTTTTAAAGTTACCATTAAGCAATAAATACTTTTTTGTTTATGGAAAAAACGACCCTATATACCACCTTTTTAATGTGTTATTATTTATACCACAAGCAATTTGCGTTGCCTTACTATTGTACAAAGTTATCGCTTGGCAAAATCCAACAATGCTCTTAAATACTCCTTTTTTATTCGTCAAAATACTAGGGGTTGTTGTCGGGTTTGTTGTGGCTAAAATTATCGTGGAAAAAACCATAGGAATCATCTTTAATATTGAAAACATCATACACCAATATGTGCATCAAAAATTAAGTTATAGAAACCTAATGAGTGTTTTGTTTTTAATTATGCTCTTTATAGTTGTCTATGTTACCCCAATTAATAAAGATATAATGCTGGTATTTTGCCTATTAACTGTTGTTATAAACGCAATTGCACTTTTTTACAGCTACAAAACCAACGGAAAATTAATAATAACGAACTTCTTTTATTTTATTTTGTATCTTTGCGCTCTGGAAATTTCGCCCTACATCATACTATATATGGTATTTACGTAACTGGTTGAATTTTAATAAAGTGATACTTATGAAAGTGAAAACTATATTAGTTTCTCAACCTGAACCAAAGGTAGAAAACTCCCCTTATTTTGATCTTATTGATAGGCAAAAGGTGAAAATAGATTTCATCCCTTTTATTCATGTAGAGGGTGTTTCTGGAAAAGAAGTGCGATCTCAAAAAGTAGATCTTGCTAGTTATACCGCAATCATTTTAACAAGTCGCAACGCTGTAGATCACTTCTTTAGAATTGCAGATGAACTTCGCTTTAAAGTGCCAGATACTATGAAGTATTTCTGCCAAAGTGAAGCTGTAGCGTATTACTTGCAGAAATATGTAGTATACAGAAAACGTAAAATATATGTTGGTAAGAGAACCTTTACCGAGCTATCTCCGCTAATAAAAAAATACAAAACAGAAAAGTTTTTACTTCCTGCGAGCGATAAATTAAAACCTGAAGTACCAAGAGTTTTAAATGACCTGAACGTTCAATGGACAGAATCTGTTTTCTACAAAACAGTAGTTAGCGATTTAAGCAACCTAAAGGAAGTGTATTATGACATCTTGGTTTTCTTTAGCCCAAGTGGTATTGAGTCACTCTTTGAAAACTTTCCAGATTTCAAACAAAATGATACGCGTATCGCCGTATTTGGCAACACAACCGTAAAGGCATCCCTAGAAAAAGGATTGCGTGTAGATATTCAAGCTCCAACACCAGAGACGCCTTCAATGACTATGGCTCTTGAAAAATACATCAAACAGCAAAATAAAAAATAACACCTCATCACTTTGTGTTTTAGACAGCAAGGTTCTTAGGTGTTTATAACACATAAAAAAATCCGATTTCAAAATTGAAATCGGATTTTTTTATGCTCTTATAATTTTCTTCTATCCTTTTGGAGGCGCTCCCTCTAGTATTTCTTTGCTAGCATACTCCTCAAATTGTTTGAAATTTGCTTTAAAAGATGCCGCCAGTTTGTGGGCTGTTTCATAATATCCTTTATCATTATTCCAGGTGCCTCTTGGGCTTAAAACCTCTGTTGGTACATTTGGACACACTCTTGGTTGGTTTAACCCAAAGACAGAGTGTACATGATAATTATCTTTATTGGCAGCATCTAAAGAGCCGTCCATAGCAGCGGTTATCATAGCGCGGGTATACTTTAATTTCATTCTAGTTCCAACCCCGTATGGGCCGCCAGTCCAACCCGTGTTTACTAGCCAAACATTTACTCCTGCCTTGGTCATTTTTTGACTTAACATTTCGGCATATTTTGTTGGATGCAAAGGCATAAATGGCGCACCAAAACATGCTGAAAAACTTGGTTGAGGCTCTGTTACTCCTGCTTCTGTTCCTGCAACCTTAGCCGTGTAACCACTTATAAAATGATAGGCCGCCTGTCCAGGGGTTAATTTTGCAATTGGAGGCAATACCCCAAAAGCATCTGCAGTTAAGAAAAATATATTTTTAGGATTCTTCCCTAAAGAAGGCTCCTGTATATTATCAATATGGGTAATTGGATAACTAACACGTGTGTTTTGAGTTATAGAAATGTTTGTATAATCTACGACGCCATGATCATCCATGATTACATTTTCTAGAATAGCTCCAGATTTGATTGCCTTAAAGATATCTGGCTCATTTTCTTGGGAGAGATTAATCACCTTTGCATAACAGCCTCCTTCAAAATTAAAGACTGTGTTTTCTGCAGTCCAACCATGCTCATCATCACCAATTAACCTTCGTTTAGGGTCTGCAGAGAGGGTTGTTTTTCCTGTGCCAGACAAACCAAAGAATATAGCCGTTTGGCCATCCTCACCTACATTTGCAGAACAGTGCATGGGCAGGGTGTTTTTATAAACTGGTAAGATGAAATTTAAAGCAGAAAAAATTCCTTTTTTAATTTCTCCTGTATACCCAGTACCTCCTATTAAAGCAATTTTCTTCTCAAAGTTTAAGATTGCAAAATTGTGTTGACGCGTTCCATCAACAGCAGCATCTGCCATAAACCCGGGTGCATTTACAATCAACCACTCTGGATCAAAGCCTTCTAGCTCAGTTGCTGTTGGACGTAAAAACATATTATACGCAAACATGTTTGACCAAGGATACTCATTTATAACACGGATGTTTAATTGATATTGTGGGTCTGCACAAGCATAACTATCACGAACATATACTTCCTTATCAGATAGATAGGCTGTTACCTTATCATACAAAGCGTCAAATTTGTCTGCATCAAAAGGGATGTTTATATCTCCCCACCACACTTTATCTTGCGTGACAGCATCTTTTACAATGAACCGATCTAAGGGAGAACGCCCGGTAAACTCGCCAGTATTTACTGCAAGTGCCCCGTTATCTGCCTGTTTTGCCTGTCCTTTTTGTAATGATTGTTGGTGAAGTTGTTTTGCAGAAAGTTGATAGTTAACTTTTGCATTTTTGATTCCGTATTGATCAATAGAAATCGTGTTTGTAATTTGGTTACTAGCCGCCATACTTTTTTTTAATTGTTGTGGAGCAAAAATAACAAAACATAAACAAGTAATAATACTATATCACCTTATTTATCCAAACTGAGTGTTAATAAGTTATCTCACAACAGGTTCTATAAAAACCCCAAAGCTAGTGTCAAAATATTCTATTTCATTTTAACAACACTGTATACCAATAAAGCCCAACCAAATATAAGTAGCAAGCCTCCAATAGGAGTCACGGGAGCAAGAAAAGAAACAGAAAATGGCAAGACACTTTTAAGTGCAAGAAAATATAAAGAGCCAGAAAAAAAGAACGTTCCAAAAACAAAAAACCTGAAAACTCCTTTTACTTTTTTTATCTCTAATCCAGGAATCAATGCTAAGGCCAATAAAGCCAGTGCATGATACATCTGGTAGGTCACGCCCGTCTGGAAAACGGCCAATGAATCTGGGGAGATCAATGGCTTAAGACCATGGGCGCCGAAAGCTCCCATTACAATTGCAAGCATTGCCAAAAGGCTAGCAATTATGACTATATTTTTATGGTATTTTATCATAGTGTATGGTACAAATTTGTATTTTCGTCAATGTCTTTACAGCACGATAAAGATAATTAAAAGCAAATAGATGAGAAACATATTAATTATAGGCGCCGGTCGCTCTGCAACAAGTTTAATTAAGTACTTATTAGACAAAAGTGCTACAGAAAATTTATTCTTGACCATTGGAGACATCAATATTGAAAATGCACAAAAGCTTACCAGTGGTCATCCTAATGGGCGCGGTATTTTGCTAGATGTCTTTGATGAGCAGCAGCGTAAACAAGCTGTTAAAGACAGTGATGTTGTTATCTCTATGCTTCCTGCTCGTTTTCATATAGAGGTAGCTCGTGATTGTATTTCTTATGGGAAACACCTGGTTACAGCCTCTTATATTAGCGATGATATGCAGCAACTAGATCAGGTGGCTAAAGAAAAAGGGCTTGTATTTATGAACGAGATTGGGCTTGACCCTGGCATTGATCATATGAGCGCCATGCAAGTTATAGACAGCATAAAAGATAAAGGAGGTAAAATGCTCTTGTTTGAAAGCTTTACAGGAGGCCTCGTTGCTCCCCAGAGTGACAACAACCTTTGGAATTATAAATTTACCTGGAATCCTCGCAATGTGGTATTGGCAGGTCAAGGAGGCGCTGCAGAGTTTATACAAGAAGGAAAGTTTAAATACATACCATACAATAGGCTCTTTAGAAGAACAGAATTTATTGAAGTTGAGGGCTATGGGAAATTTGAGGTATATGCAAATAGAAATAGCCTAAAGTATCAAAGTGTATATGGTCTTGAAGATATTCTCACCCTCTATAGAGGAACCATACGTAGGGTAGGGTTTAGTAAGGCCTGGAATATGTTTGTACATCTTGGAATGACAGATGACACTTACAGCATTCCAAATTCAGAAAACTTAAGCTATCGTGAATTTGTAAATAGCTTTTTACCCTATTCACCCACAGATAGTGTTGAACTGAAGTTAAGACATAGCCTTAAAATTGACCAAGATGATTTAATGTGGAATAAAATTGAAGATCTTGATATCTTAAACCCAACCAAGACCCTTGGCATTAAAGATGCCACACCAGCACAAGGACTACAAAAAATACTTATGGATAGCTGGAGTTTGGCTCCAGATGATAAAGACATGATTGTAATGTACCATAAGTTTGGCTATGAATTAGGGGGTAAAAAATACCAAATAGATAGTAAGATGGTTGCCATTGGCGATGACCAAGACTACACTGCAATGGCAAAAACTGTTGGCTTGCCCGTTGCTATTGCAGCTCTTAGAATATTAAATAAAGAAATTACAACACCTGGGGTACAATTACCGCTAAACAAAGAGGTGTATGAGCCAATTCTAAAAGAGTTGCAAGAATTTGGCATTCACTTTACAGAAACCAAAGTCCCGTATTTGGGTTACAACCCAATGAATGTAGTTGGGTAATGTTTTTCATGCCATTAAAAGAAAGCCTGTTTAAAATTAATTTTAAACAGGCTTTCTTTTGACAATGTGATTAACTGTTTTGCTTGGTTACCTTCTATTGAGGAACATCATTATAAAATATAGCAAGGTTGCCAAAGACCCTAAAGCGGCTACCAGATAAGTTCTAGCTGCCCATTTTAAGGCATCTTTTGAGCCGGCTAATTCTTCATTTGTGACAATGCGCTCTTTTTCAAGCCAGGCCAAGGCGCGGTTACTAGCGTCATACTCAACGGGTAGGGTAATGATAGAAAAAGCAGTGGTTATTGCAAATAAAACAATCCCTAATAGAAATATATTAGCGCCAAAAATAGACCCTGTGCCAGAGAGTACTAAACCAATCATTATAACAATGTTTGACAACTTACTTGCAATGCCAACGGCAGGTACAATTTTACTTCTTAGGGTAAGCCAGCTATAGGCTGTAGCATGCTGCACAGCATGACCAACTTCATGGGCTGCAACAGCTGCCGCTGCGGCATTTCGCTGATTGTATACAGATTGACTTAAATTTACAGTCTTGTTTAAGGGGTTGTAATGATCTGTTAATTGACCACTTACACTAATGACATCTACATCTGTAATTGAGTTGTCTGCGAGCATTTTTTCGGCAATTTCTCTGCCACTCATGCCATTTTTTAACTGTATTTCAGAATAGTGTTTAAACTTGCTTTTTAATTTCTTGCTAATATAAGAACTCGCCAAAAAGATAAGTCCCGCAACGATATAATATCCCATCATAATAATTTGTAATTTTAATTATATAGTATCCTGCAAAAAGCGTGCTATTTTTTTATCCTACAATATTAATAATTTTTCCAGGCACAACAATCACCTTTTTAGGTACTCGCCCATCTAGTTGTTGTATGGTTTTTGGATTTGCCATTACAGCAGCTTCAATATCCTCTTTAGACATATCTAGTGGTAGTTCCATTTTAAAACGCATTTTACCGTTAAAAGAAATTGGGTATTCTTTACTGCTTTCTATCAAATGGCTTGGGTCAAAAACTGGAAACCCGGCCCCAGAAATACTATCTTGGTGTCCTAATTTACTCCACAACTCCTCTGCAATGTGAGGTGCATATGGTGAAATTAAAACCGTTAAAGGTTCTAGAATTTCTTTACTGTTGCACTTTTGAGCTGTAAGCTCATTTACAGCAATCATAAAAGTAGAAACCGAGGTGTTGAAACTGAAATTCTCAATATCATCTTCTACCTTTTTTATGGTTTTATGTAGCACCTTTAAAGCATCCTTACTTGCTGGAGTCTGAGAAACATTAAAAACCTCATCTGTACCTAAATGAAACAAACGCCATAGTTTTTTCAAAAAACTATGCACCCCAGAAATACCTGCAGTACTCCAAGGTTTTGCTTGTTCTAGTGGTCCTAAAAACATCTCATACATACGTAGGGTATCTGCGCCATATTGGCTGCAAATATCATCTGGATTTACCACATTATATTTTGACTTAGACATTTTTTCAATCTCACGCCCCACTTTAAAACTACCATCATCTTCTAATTCAAACTCGGCATTTTTAAACTCAACGCGCCAGTTTTTAAAGGCCTGAATATCAAGTTCATTGGAGGTGTTAACAAAAGAAACATCTGTGTGTATGGGCTGTGTGGTATAGCCTTTGGTTTTACCTTTAGAAACAAATTTATTTTCTCCAGCGACTCTATATGCAAATGCACTCTCTCCCAAAATCATCCCTTGGTTGATCATTTTTTTGAAGGGTTCTTTAACTGGTACATACTGCAAATCATATAAAAATTTTACCCAAAATCGGCTATACAATAAATGGCCCGTACCGTGTTCACTACCTCCAATATACAAGTCAACATTTTGCCAATAATCTAGGGCCTTTTGGCTTGCAAATACCGTATCTCTGTCTGCCTTTTCCATGTATCTAAAAAAGTACCAGCTACTCCCAGCCCATCCTGGCATGGTGTTTAACTCCAACGGAAACACATTTTGGTTATCTATGAGATTGTTACTTACTACGGCACATTTTTGAGCATCCCAGGCCCAAGTATCTGCGCGCCCTAGGGGCGGCTCTCCTGTTTCTGTAGGAAGGTATTTTTCAATCTTTGGAAGCTCGATAGGTAAGTGCTCTACCGCTATGGTTTGAGGTAAGCCGTTTTTATAATACACCGGGAAGGGTTCTCCCCAATAACGCTGTCTAGAAAACACCGCATCACGAAGCCTATAATTTATCTTGCCTGCACCAGCGCCTATTTTTTCTAACTCATAAATAGCAAGCTTTACCGCTTTTTTATAGGATAAGCCATCTAAAAAATCACTGTTAGTAATTACGGCCGTGTCTTTATCTATAAAGGCACACTCGCTTATATCTGCATTTTGAAAAACATTAGGGATTGGCAAATCAAAATGTTTGGCAAAATCATAATCTCTTTGATCTCCGCAGGGTACAGCCATGACAGCTCCTGTCCCATAGCCTGCCAAAACATAGTCTCCAATCCAAATTTGGATAGGTTGTTTTGAAAATGGGTGCTGGGCATATGCTCCTGTAAAAACGCCACTTATGGTTTTTACATCTGCCATACGCTCACGCTCACTTCTTTTTGCTGTGGCCTTTACATAAGCATCAACGGCTTGTTTTTGATCTGGCGTGGTAAGTGTATCCACCAACTCATGCTCTGGGGCCAAAGTCATAAAGCTTACACCAAATATGGTGTCTGGCCGTGTGGTAAATACCGGTATTTTTGCGTCGTGCCCGTTTACATTAAAAACAACTGTAGCACCTACAGATTTTCCAATCCAATTGCGCTGTGTTTCTTTAATAGATTCACTCCACTGCAAAGTGTCTAGATCTTGTAACAGGCGTTCTGCGTATGCAGAAATACGCATGCTCCATTGCTTCATTTTTTTGCGGACCACGGCATAACCTCCTCTTTCACTTACACCATTTACTATTTCATCATTGGCCAACACGGTTCCTAGCTCTGCACACCAATTTACTTCGGTTTCTGCCAAGTAGGTTAATCGGTACCCTAAAAGTATTTGCTGTTGTGTTTCATTAGAAAATCCAGCCCATTGGTTTGCTGTAAATAGTGCAATCTCATCATCGCATACGGCTGCGATATTTGCGTTTCCATCTTGTTTAAAAATAGCAGCTAAGGAAGAAATACTGCGCGCTTTGTCACTGGTTTTACAATACCAACTATCAAAGAGTTTGGTGAAAATCCATTGTGTCCATTTATAGTATGCCGGATTTGAGGTACGCACCTCTCTGCTCCAATCATAAGAAAAACCTATATTGTCTAACTGTTTTCTGTATCCTGTAATGGTATTTGATTGATTATCTACCCCGCCCTCTATATTTACTTGTGTGGTCTGCGCTGGATGCTGTCCTGTTTGAATAGCATACTGCTCTGCGGGCAATCCAAAAGAATCATAGCCCTGGGGGTGTAGTACATTAAACCCTTTATGCCGTTTGTATCTCGCATATACATCACTGGCAATATACCCTAGAGGGTGGCCAACATGTAAGCCAGCGCCAGATGGGTAAGGGAACATGTCTAGTATATAGTACTTTGGTTTTTGGCTTTCATTAGATGCGTGAAAGGTTCCGTTATCTGCCCAATGCTTTTGCCATTTGGCTTCAATTTCATTAAAATGATACGTGCTCATTGATCCTGGGTTTATGATTAACAAATTTACATCTATTGTCCGAATTGCTCAAGATACCAAGGCCAAAACTTGAAATTCAAATTAAAGCCAAGCAATGCTTAAAAACAGTAAAGTCATACCCTGTGTTTCAATGAATTTCGTATTTTTACTGCACAACAAATACGTTCAATTCTAGTTATACCTCTATGGCATCCTCTTTTGAAACATTTCAGAAACGCAGATTAATTTCATCCTATTTTTCGGTAGTTCTGAGCATCTCTTTGGTATTGTTTTTACTAGGGCTTCTCGGGCTATTGGTATTAAATAGCCAAAAGGTTGGTGACTATTTCAAGGAACAAATTCCTCTTGTGGTGTTTTTAAAAGACAGTGCCAAGGAAGCAGAAATAACACAACTAAAACAAAGTTTAGCCCTAGCAGATTTCACAAAAGAAGCAATCTACGTTACAAAAGAGCAGGCCGCACAGCAGCACAGTGCAACCATTGGTGAGGATTTTATGGAGTACCTTGGTGATAATCCCCTGCAAAATAGTATTGATGTGCGTTTACTGGCAAAATTTGTTACGCCACAAAAAATTGAAGACATTGTAACACAACTTAAAAACAAAGATTTTGTAGATGATGTTATCTACGACAAACCCCTTATAGAAAAACTCACAGATAATATTACCAAAATTAGCTTTTGGGTTATGGTTATTGCAGGGGTGTTTTTAATCATTGCCATCCTGCTTATTAACAGCTCTATAAGGTTGTCTGTCTATTCGAAGAGATTTACCATAAAAACCATGCAAATGGTAGGAGCTACAAAGCGCTTTATTAGGCTGCCTTTTATCTTAAGGAGTTTACGCCTTGGTGTTATTGGGGCCTTTTTGGCCATCTGGGGCATGGCTGGTGTGATGTACTACAGTGACAAAAGTTTTCCAGATCTTGAACTATTGAGTGACAAAATAATGCTAGGGAGCTTGTTTGGGTTTGTGTTTTTGATGGGTTTATTTATTTCATGGATAAGTACTTATTTTGCTACACAGCGCTTTTTAAATTTAAAAACCGATGAGCTATATTACTAAAGCTATTGGAGCGGTAGCTTGTTTGTTTCTATTGCAAAGTTGCATTATCAATAATGCAAAAAAACAGGAGTGTATTGTAAAACAAATTATAGTAACCCAAATATACGCTACAGATGCTGCAGATATTTTTTTCAAAGAAGCCAATGGAGATTTTTATTACATCAATAGAGGTACGGAGAGGAATTTGGACTTAAAACAACTAGAGCGCAAAGTAATGGGAGAAAAAATAACACTACACCTCTACAAGTTTTGGTTTGGCCTTGAGAGCAATCATATTTCACAATTAGGTTTGGGAGAGGAAATACTTTTCACAGAATTTTAATTCCCTACCTTTGTTACTAATTTAGATAACCTTTAAATATTACCCTACTCTTTAGACACTATTATGGGAGAAAAAAAACGAAAACAAATCGCCAAAGCGCATTTTATTTTTGAACGTAAAAATTATATTTTTATGGCAATAGGAGCTGGGCTAATTGCTTTAGGCTTTATATTAATGTCTGGAGGAGGAAGTAATGACCCTGCAGTATTTAATCCTGAAATTTACAATTGGAGACGCATCCGTCTTGCACCTGCACTTATTTTGATTGGCTTTGGAGTTGAGGTGTATGCCATTTTATTAGATACTAGAAAAAAGAAATAAATGGACGTATTGGACGCTATTATTCTTGGAATAATTCAAGGTTTTACAGAGTTTTTACCTGTTTCTTCAAGTGGGCACCTAGAACTAGGGAAAGCTATTTTAGGAGACAACTCTATCCCTGAAGAAAGTCTTCTTTTTACAGTAATACTTCACTTTGCAACAGCATTAAGCACCATAGTGGTTTTTAGAAAAGACATTGTTGAAATTTGTACTTCGCTGTTACAATTTTCTTGGAATGAAGAGACACAATTTGTGTTAAAAATTGTAATCTCTATGCTTCCTGCCGTTGTGGTAGGATTGCTTTTTGAGGAAGAACTAGAATCCTTTTTTGGAGGAAACATTGCCTTTGTAGGATTTATGCTACTAATTACTGCGCTACTTTTGTGGCTGGCAGATAGATCTAAAAACACTGGCAAACCAGTTACCTTTAAAAATGCCCTTATTATTGGGCTATCTCAGGCGGTAGCTATGTTACCTGGCATCTCTAGAAGTGGAGCTACCATCTCTACCTCTGTGCTTCTGGGTAATGATAAAAGTAAAGCGGCGCGATTCTCTTTTTTAATGGTAATTCCATTAATCTTTGGAAAAATTGCCAAAGATATACTGGGCGGAGAACTAACCACAGAGGCTACCAATTTTACCACACTAGGTGTTGGTTTTATAGCGGCCTTTATAAGCGGCCTGATTGCCTGTACATGGATGATTAAACTAGTGAAAAAAAGTAAACTGTCTTACTTCTCTATCTATTGTATAGTGGTAGGATTGCTTGCCATTGGTTTTGGTTTATACAGTTAAATACAAAGCATGGATCTGGGCAAACTACAAAAACAAGATTACCAAACAGGACAAGTACTTCTTGTAGACAAACCTCTGGGCTGGACTTCTTTTCAGGTGGTAAACAAAGTAAGATGGCTAATACGTCAAGGCTTTGATATCAAAAAAATAAAAGTAGGCCATGCCGGCACACTAGATCCCTTGGCCAGTGGACTACTAATTTTGTGCACCGGAAAATTCACCAAACAAATAGAAACATACCAAGCCCAGCAAAAAGAATATACAGGTACTATTACCCTTGGAGGTACCACACCTAGTTATGATTTAGAAACACAGATAGACCATCGGTTTGATATTGCTGGAATTACACAAGAAGCTATTAATAAAGCTCGTGAGCAATTTGTGGGTGATATAATGCAACAACCTCCTATTTTTTCTGCCTTAAAAAAAGAAGGAAAACGCTTGTATGAATATGCCAGGGCTGGAGAAACAGTAGACATACCAAAGCGTGGGGTACATATCTCTGCTTTTGAAATTACTGGTATTGATCTGCCTGATGTGTACTTTAGAGTAGCCTGTAGTAAAGGAACGTATATAAGGTCTTTGGCGCATGATTTTGGAAAAGCACTAAACAATGGCGGGCACCTATCTGCATTACGCCGCACAAAAATTGGCGAATTTGATGTTAAAAACGCACATACCATTGAAGCTGTGATTGCACACTTTGATGGTTCTGTAGATTCTTAAAATTTATTTTAATACTTCTGTAATATCATCGATAATACTTTGGCCTTTATCTTTGGTATACCAAATTTGCAAGTCTTTTTTAAACTCTGGGCTAAGGCTACCATTTGCAACTTTGTAATGGGTTACCATTTTTGTAGCCTCGCTAGGTCTTGGGCCCCATTGCCCAATAATAACTCCAGAGACCTCATCTATAGCAATTAACTTTGGGATAGCCATGGCTTCATTGGTTAAGAAGTGTTGCATTAAATCTATATGCGCATCACGCAAGACTATTTTTAAAGTAAGATGTGGTGTTATGGAGGCGATTTTATTGAGCACTGGCAAAGATTGTGCAGCATCACCACACCAACTCTCTGTGAGTACTAGCCAAGTTACTTTCTTTTGATAATTAGAAAAAAGAGCTTGATGAGTTTCTGAAATTTTTGTGGTTTTATCCAAGCGCCTCATTCTTGCATCATTAAGCTTGGTGTAATTAATCAGGGCATCTGTTTGATTTGGCCCAGTGGTGGTTTTTAATTTAGCGTGGTTTGAAACTTCTTCTCTAAACTCTTTATAGCTAGTACCTGCTGCTAATGCATTGTTTATTAATGCTTGTTTTGTGTTCATCTAATTTTAATATGTTTATAAGTAAACTATAGATGTAAACTTACTATCATTAATAATTCAAAAAAAATAATCGATACATTTTAACTAAAGTCTTCAAAAAAGATTTCAGTTCTACCAAAAATGTGTAATTTTAGTTATTGAAATATAAATGTAACTATCTATTAACTAAAACTTTAAAATCATGAAAAAAAATTATTTCACAATCGCATTAGTTTTCTGCTTTGCTTTTATGGGTATCGCACAAAACACAGTAACAGTAGATGCAAGTGCAGAGCAACTTGGCTACGCAACAGTTTTAAACCTAGATGGTAGTTTTGCATTTGGATCACCTTGGGGTGTGCCAGAATTGCAAACCATAGTAGATCCTGCAAATAATACTATGAGTTTGCATCCTAATTTCAACACCTACGGTGATAATCCAGCTGATCCATTTTGGGTTGATCAAACATCGTTGCTTGGCGCTAAATTCATGCTCATGGAAACCTATGTTCAGAGCACCGAGTTGGTGGGTAGCCCACTTACTTTTGAAGGTATTGTCCAGGAAAATACACTTCAAGATAATGGATATGTTGTCTTTAATGTAAATAATGGACCGCTAGTAGGGCAACACCAATCAGTGCCTGCAGATTTTGGAGGAGCATTTACAACTGATGGAGTAACTGAAGATTTAGTTCTTTTACTTGATGAGGGAAGTGATCCAGATCCCAACGATGGCTGTGAACCAGTTACTAATTCTGGTGATTTAGCAGGAAAAATTGCAGTAATTAGAAGAGGAACTTGTGAATTTGGCTTTAAGGCATTGGTAGCACAAAATGCAGGTGCTATTGCTGTTGTTGTGATTAATAATGTTGAAGGTGCTCCTATTGTAATGGCGGGTGGTGATTTTGGAGATCAGGTGACTATTCCTGTATTAATGGTTTCTGATGTAACTGGCGCAGCGATTGTTGCAGAATTAGATGCTGGCAATACAGTAAATTCAACAATGTTTTTAACAGATTATCTTGCATATGCATTTATCAAAGTTTTTAATAGTGATTTTTCTGTTCTCAAAGATGTGTACGCATCTTTAGAAGAAGCTGGAACTGAATTTTCTTTTACCTTTGACGATATTGGGGCTGAAGATGCTTTTGTTCAGTATGGTTTTGGAGTAGCGGGAATAAATGCAAACCCTGCAGATGAGGCATCTTTAGGAAGCGTTGTTGTAACAAGCAACACATTATCGGTTAGCGACTTTACTACTATTAATGTTTCGCTTTTCCCAAACCCAACAACTCAAAATATAACTATCCAGTCAGATAAGCAAATTACAGATGTTGCAATTTACAATACACTTGGACAAATTGTAAAGAATACCTCTCCACAGGCAACTAACTTCTCTGTTGAAACATCTAACTTGAATACGGGTGTTTATTTTGTAAGCTTAAAAACAGATACAGCTAGCAAAACAATAAAGTTTATCAAACAATAAAATAATTTTATTTATAAAAAAAGGTAATTGCTCTGGATAGAGCAATTACCTTTTTTTATACACCCCTTGGATGTTTTTAAAGGTTCCTCTTTTGAAGCGTAAGGTATTGGTTATTGGTAGTGTCTATATCTAGCGCGCGCAAGGTCTGTATATACCTGTTTATATACATTTTAGGGGTAGAGGCATCGGCTTGTAATAATGTTTCAAGCCATTTTTTTGCGGTGGTATAATCATTTTTAAAATAATAACCATCTGCTAACTTTTTATACACAGCGGGAGTTCCGTACCCATCTTTTACATACTGCTCATAGACTCTCATTAGATCAATGTCTTTATTGACGTCTGTCTTTACTATTGCAGTAGTTTGAGCTGTTACAGTGGTACTTAAAGAAAATAAAAAAAGTAGGGCTACTAATGTAAATGACTTCATGTGGTTTATTGTAAAAATTGATTTTTGTTTGGTAATAAATAATACTAGGGCGTCAAAAATATAAAAAATTTGTTAATGAAAATACCAGGGTTCTTTAATAGCGTTTTACAGCTTTATTATTTTCTTGGTTGTGCTTCCAAAGGAGCCTGTAAAGGTAGCAAATAATGCGCCTCTCCAGCTATCTTGCAGCTCAAGAGTAAGGGTGCCGTTTGCTTGGTTTACTTGCTTGTTGTAAAGCTCTTGGCCAAGAATATTGGTAATTGTTACGCTAAGGGTTCCTGCTACATCTTTAAATTTAAAACTAACACTACCCTTAGCCGGGTTTGGAAAAGGCCCAGTAATGGTCTGTAATTTAAAATCTGCGGTGCCTAATTCACCCACTTGTATGGTCCAATACCCTTGTGGGGCAACAATAGGTCTAGTTAGAGTTTTTCCAGAAGTTGCCTGAGCCCATATGTAATACTCAACATTTGTTGTTTGCACCGTAATATCTGAGCTCCAGATATCATTACTGTTTAAACTCATAGCTGCTTCTTGGTAGGTAGTAGTGCCCACTTCTCTGTAAAAAACAGATGCATTTGCTACTCCACTATTGTGTTTTATACTTGCCTCTATGGTAATGCTTGTGTTTTCTGGGGCAGTGTGTATGGCTTGATGTACAATCCAAAGAGGGTCTTCAACACCAATAGAATGGGTGATGCAATGAATAGCACCCAAAGAAGAAATTAAATTCTCTCCTTGATTATCTACATCTATCCCAACAACATTGTATCCTGGCATTAAATCACGCCACTGAGCTAGGGCGGGGTTATCTACACTTGGCCGGTAGGTTGGCACTAATATTGTTTTATTAACAAACACTGCATTGGTATACGTTCTATAATATCCTCCGCTATCTGGATAATTACCACTTGTACTTGGAGGCGCATCAATCCAGTTAACTTTGTAAGGAGTCCCGAAGGCAGAAACCTCATTGTCCAGAACCTCTTGAATATTTGCTTCTATCTGCGGGCCGTCTGCAACCCCTTGTGGATATCTGCTCACCACGAGGGTTTGCTCATCGATGAGTTTCATGTGCATATCGATGTGGTTGATTACATCATAGGGAAGGGCCTGCATTTTTATATAATTCTGGATGCCCATATAATCTTCCATGATTTGATCTATTTGGGCTTCTGTTTTGGCAGATACATTATAGGGGTTTCCTGGCTCGTTTTCTTCTAGTATTAGCTCAGAAGCAAAGGCATTTCCCAGTCCATCACTCATATAATTTCCACCTGTATTTACTAAATCATTGGGAGCCGTGTCTGTCACATACAACGGGATATCAAAAAGCATAGCATGGCCAAAGGGCACAGTATCATCATTGGGTCTAGGTCTATTATATATCCAATCTGTAAGTGCTCTGTCTCCAACTTCATTCTCATAAATTGTATTTCCGGCATAATCACGTATCCAGATGCTATCCCAATCTCTATCCATGAATATAACATTGGTTAAATCTATTCCTGCACTAGTGAGTGTATTTGTAACCGCATTTTGGTTTTGAGTTGTGATAACAACTTTACATTCTTGAACTCCAGCGGCTACAATTTGAGTTAAAATACCATCATAATTTGCCTGCCAAGTTATGACCAAATATTCTATTTCTTCCCACTCTGCAGCTGCCCTAACAGGAACACTTGGAGGCGGGGTCATGGTATATTTTGCGAACTGATAGTCTGAAATTATTTGCTTTTCAGTTTCAGTTAACCCCTTTGGCAACTGTGCACTTACAAGTGTGGTTGCGAAGAGTATTCCTAGAGCTATATACCTGTGTAAAAGTGTTTTCATGAGATATTTTTTATAAAAGTCTGAAACTTTTGTGAATTACAGTGGTAGTAAGGATATTTATATGAGATTTAAAATTCTAATCTCAGATTATTAGGTAAGGTAAGAGAGAAATAACGCTCTGTCTATCTCCCTGGCTCCTAAACTCTCTAGATGATTGGTATATACCTGACAGTCTATCAAGGTGTAGTTTTGTGTAATACTCCAAGCTACCAAATGAGCAAAAGCAATTTTTGAAGCGTCTGTCTTTATGCTAAACATACTCTCTCCACTGAAGAGCTTCTTTTCAGGTAAATCTATACCATATAGGCCTCCAACGAGTATATCTGCGTCCCAAATCTCTATAGACATTGCACTGTTTTGACCATGCAGCTCCAAATAAGTTTGTTTCATTTGCTGGCTAATCCAAGTGCCCTGTTGCCCGTCCCGTTGTACCCGGGCGCAGGCGGCTATCACTGCCCCAAAAGCTGTATTAAAAGTAACCTTGTAGGGAGTTGTTCGTAGTGTTTTTTTAAGTGATTTTGAAAGTTTAAACTCTTTTGGAAACAACACCATTCTAGGGTCTGGACTCCACCAAAGTATAGGCTCATCCTCAGAAAACCACGGAAATATACCCTGTTTGTAAGCCAATAAAACGCGCTTTGGTGATAGATCACCACCAATAGCTACAATGCCGTTGTGATCTGCGGTATCAACTTCTGGAAACCAATGTGTATGATCTAGAACATGCATCATACCAGCAACAGCCCTACTATATAAACAATACTACCAAGAAGCATCAATAAAAGGGTATAGGGCAAAATCTCTCTGGCTTTTAGTTTTGTAATTCCTAAAAGGGGCAATGCCCAAAAAGGTTGTAACATATTGGTGATTTGATCTCCGTAAGACAAGGCCATAATTGCTTTTGGCAAGCCAACCCCAAGTTTTAATGCAGATTCTATAACAATAGGACCCTGTATGGCCCATTGCCCACCTCCACTTGGTACAAATATATTTACCAACCCTGCACTTATAAAAGTAAAAATAGGAAGGGTTTGTGTGGTAGAGATAGACACAAAAAAGTCTGAAATATAAACCACCATACCGCTCTCTCTCATAATACCCATGATACCAAAATAGAGCGGAAATTGAATTAAAATACCTGTTGCTCCTTTAATGGCTTCTTCTAGGGCATGAAGAAAGTTTTTAAAATTTTTATGCAGCAAAAAGGCCAAGCCCAACATAAAAAAGTTTAACAAATTTGGAGTAATGGAGAGGGATCCCAAAGCATCCCAATACCTATAAAAGAAGGCTAGCATAACCAAAAGACCAAAACCAATACCCAAGACATTAGATTGGTCTAGTTTTTCTGCACCCTTAAGGTGTGTTTTGGTTGAATTGTCAGGGCTGTAAATTGGTAAATTGGTTGGTGTTGTAGGTGCCCTTTTTGCAATAAAAAACAAAAGAGTTGGCACCAAGACAAGTAAAATAGCAAATAGACTTAAATTAAAGGTGCTTAATACCGTTTGGTCAAAGGCAATACTATCTGGGAGTTGGGCTATTATAGTTGGATCACTAAGGCCAGACATTATGCCCTGTATATGGCCACTCTCTGCAACTTTTAAGGGTGCAGAGCCGCTAATACCTCCGTGCCAAATCATGAGCCCTACATATCCAGAGGCGCCCACCAAAGGATAATTAATTGCAAAGCCTCTATTTTGTGCAGACTCTGCAACTTTTCTAGCCAAAATTGCGCCAAAAATGAGTCCTAATCCCCAATTAAAAAAAGAAACCATCATGGTAGTTACGCTTACCAAAATAACAGCACTTGCCGTAGAATGAACAAATTGAGTGAGTTTTCCAATAAGGGTGTTTAATGGACTGCTTAAAACCAAAATATGCCCTAACACCAAAATAAGCATCATTTGGTAGGCAAATACCAGTAAGGCATTGTTCCAAATTCCTTTTTCCCAGTAAGATAAAATAGTTAGTAAATGGTTGTTTTCACCAACTGGGCTTGTAAAGAAAAAAGCCAGAAAAATGGTGATAAGGGTCAACAGCACTGCAATGGCAAAGGGAGATGGCAGTACTTTTTTAAATATATTTTCTATTGATCGTGTAATAGACATGCCGTAAAAATAAACAAATTTAACACCATCACTATGGCGTTTTTTGGAACTTTACACATAAAAAAACGCCCAAAGGTTAAGACCTCTGGGCGTTTATAACATGAGTTTTAAGCTCTAAAAAGGAAGGTCGTCATTATCTTCCTGGTTTATATCACTTGTAGGCTCAAATGCGTCTGCAGGTGGCATTGGCGGCATTGGTGGTGCTCCAGCTGCTTGAGAAGCTCCTTCGATTCTCCAACCTTGTATAGAATTGAAATATTTTGTGACATTTGTTTTTGGATCTAACCACTCACGACCTCTTAGGTTAATGCTTACTTTTACATCTTGTCCAGGTGCGTAGCTATTCAACAAATCTGTCTTGTCTTGTACAAACTCAATCATAATGTGTTGAGGGTACTGCTCTTCTGTGGTTATTACTAACTCTCTTTTTCTGAAACCGTTGCTCCCAAAAGTTTGAGTTTCTCCAACTAGTTTTACTTTTCCTTCTACTTCCATAGTGTTACATTTCCATCATACGCTTTTATTTTTCACGTTAATGGCCATCTTTAAAAATTAATATATCGTTTTAAGTATTTGGTTTCCCTTCAGAAATAATTGTTTTATTTATTGTTTTATAAGCAGCTCCCAAGCACCTTGTATATCATCCAAAGCTAATCGTTTTTGAGCCTCTTGTGCTATGTGCTGTTCTAGATTTACTATAGCCTTTGCGCCCTTTGGCAACACCTCAACATTTGCCAACATTGCCAGATCATTTCCTGTAAGTAATTTACTTGTTCTTATTGCCTCTGGTAATTGATCGAAACCAATACCCAATCTTGACAATGGTTTTGGCACTTCAAACATACCTTGTTTTGCTCTTGAGTACCAATTACCGCCCATTCTTGAAACGGCATCCAATTTTACGGGGTCTATTTTACCATCTGCATCCAAAACAGCTTCATTGATATGCATTTTAAGTACTTCACAAATCACTAGGTTTCCTGCTCCTCCCTCTGTTCCTAAAGAAATTACTTCATTCACCCTGCACTCAAACTGCACCGGAGACTCAGCCACCCTAGGAGGCTTAATGGTTTGTGAGGCCAAGGGGGTTAACCCTGCTTTCTCAAACTCATTGACACCTTTGCCATACTCTGTACTGGAGAGAGACATTTGTTGCACAATATCATAATTCACAATATTTATAACCACCTCTTTTACTTGCAGAACATTTTCATAGGTGTGCTTTGTGGTATTATCACGACCACGCCTTGCAGGAGAAAATATCATAATAGGCGGGTTTGCACTAAAGACATTAAAAAAGCTGAAAGGAGATAGATTCACATTACCCGCCGAGTCTATAGTACTTGCAAAGGCAATAGGCCTTGGTGTTACTGCGCCAAGCATATAGCCGTGTAACGCTGCTGTACTTACTGCTTTTGGATCAATGGTTTTCATATATACAAAGATAGCAATTACACGAGGGTGTAAAAATTTGGTTGTACAATAATATTAACATAATTACATTATATTTATCACAACTTAATGTAGTTCTTCATGCAGCAAAATACATCTATTGTTCGTTGGGTTTTTATAGCAGCAACCGCTATTGTTGTGGGGCTTATTTTATGGAATACACTTGCTTTTTTTAACGAATTAAAAGAAAATGAACGGCAAAAAATGCAAATTTTTGCAGAAGCATTTAAAGAAGTTTCATCATCTACAATACTTATAAACGCAAATATTAGTAAAATTTCAACAGAGGCAATACGCCTCAACAGTACAACACCCATGATTAGCTTTAGTCATGCAGATAGTATCTATAACAGTAAAAACATTGATGAGCGTATTTTAAAATCTCCAAGTAAAAGAGATGCGCTTATTAAAGAATTTAAATCTGAATACAAACCCCTTGAATTAAAATATGAGGGTAAAATATTTCAGACAGTATACTTTGGCAACTCTCCACTAATTAACAAATTAAAATACTACCCCGCCATACTTATTGTGATACTGATGCTTTTTGTAACGGTAATTTATTACTTTAATGAAACAGCAAAATCTTCCATACAAAACAAATTATGGGCAGGTATGGCCAAAGAAACAGCACATCAAATAGGAACACCCCTGTCCTCATTGGTAGGCTGGACAGAAATATTGCGCAGCGAGAACGTAGACCCAGAGTATATCCTAGAAATGGAAAAAGACATTAAACGCCTGGAGACCATTACCGATCGTTTTTCTAAAGTGGGCTCAAAACCAAAACTAGCAAGGAGAGATATTGTCTCAGAAACAATTTTGGCCTATGATTATTTAAAAAGTAGAAGTTCTAAACTAATACATTTTAAAATTAGCACGCCAAACACACCTATTTATGTACAATTAAACTCCCAATTGTTTGGTTGGACTATAGAAAACCTAGTTAAAAATGGCATTGATGCCATGAAGGGTAAAGGAGACATAGAAGTAATTGTAGAAACAAGTTCTAAAAATGCGCTCATTTACATTTCAGACACTGGAAAAGGAATCCCTAAGAGATATCACAAAAAAATCTTTACAACTGGCTTTACTTCTAAGAAAAGAGGATGGGGTCTTGGGCTCTCACTAGCAAAACGAATTGTTCATCAATACCACAGTGGAAACATTAGAGTTTTAAAAAGTGTTCAAGATAAAGGCACTACCTTTGTAATCTCACTTCCGCTTACAGATAACGCATGATCACCACACACCCTCTTCACGCCGCCCGTTTAAAAAATAATTGCCCTGAATGTTTTGCCAATGATGGTCTAGAGTTTTCTTTCACCCAAGAACAAATCACTAAAAAACTCTTTACTAGGGCAGAGAAAAATATTTCAGAAAAACTGTATTGTCATAGCTGTGATAACACCATTTATCCTGTAAACTGGAATGATGATATAGAACGGGTGTATCAGTATCATAAAAAACAAGCAAAACCCAAGCAAACATCCCTTAAATTGACAAAAATTGGATACCTACTAATGGGGGGAACTTTACTGTGTATCACCCTTATTGCAGTCGTATTTTATTACAACGCTACAGGGCTAAACTAGGTTGTTTGCAATCTGCTTAGCAAGGGCACTAAGCTCACCCTCACTTTGGGTTACTTTTTGCTGAAACGTCATCTGTTTCATGTCATTTAAGGGTATTAAATGCACATGCACATGAGGTACTTCAAGGCCAATAACACTCACTCCAACACGCTTACAGGGCACTGTTTTTTCAAGGGCTATTGCCACTTCTCTACTAAAGCGCATTAGATCAAGGTAAAGCGTTTCAGGCATGTCAAAAATCTTGTTGATTTCTTGCTTTGGAACGCATAGAGTATGGCCCTTGGCATTTGGGTTTATGTCTAAAAAGGCAATAAACTGATCGTTCTCTGCTATTTTATAGCAAGGAATTTCTTTGTTGATTATTTGAGTAAATATACTAGGCATTAATCTCTAGTGATTTCAATTACTTCAAACTTCATAACCCCAGCAGGTACTACAACATCTGCAAGATCACCAACTTCACAACCAAGCAATCCTTTACCAATAGGAGAATCTACAGAAATTTTGCCTGTTTTTAAATCTGCCTCACTCTGGGCCACCAATTTGTAGGTCATTTGCATGCCATTGGCAGTGTTTTTAATTTTCACTGTTGAGTGAATTAAGACCTTAGTCATGTCTAGTTGAGACTCATCAATAACACGAGCATTTGCAACAACTTCTTCTAGTTTGCTAATGCGCATCTCTAGCATACCTTGTGCTTCTTTTGCAGCATCATACTCTGCATTTTCACTCAAATCTCCTTTGTCTCTAGCCTCACCAATATCGTTAGATGCTTTTGGGCGCTCTACGTCCTTGAGGTAGTTTAACTCTTCCTTTAATTTCTTTAGTCCTTCTAGGGTATAATATGATACTTTACTCATTTGTTGCAATTGTTAAATTAGTTTTTGCATAGCTATGCTTCATCTTCAAGCTATGTGTCAAAAAATCCTGCCAAATAGCTTTGTGTTGCATCAACAAAGGCAGGAATAGAAAAATCCCATACAGGACGGGATTTCTAATACAAAGATACTAAAAAATATTTGTTAGGTAATTTTTGTACTTTCGTGAGTATAAAAATGGTATTGAAAATGAAAAATATTTGTATTGGTATTGGGTTGTTTTTCTCCTTATTAGGATGTGGCACCGATGAAGATTCTTTGGGGCAATACAACCCCTATTTAATAAACCCTCAGGTAAACATTACCCTAAATTTAAACCTACCTCAATACAATGATCTTAATTTTCCTGGAGGTTCTGCAATAATTACCAGTCAAGGAATACGCGGTATTGTTGTCTATAGATTAAATGAAGATTTATTTACTGCCTTTGAACTTAGTGATCCAAACCACATCCCTAGTGATTGTTCAAGGATGACCATCAATGGCATTGAGGCGACTTGCACCTGTCCTAATGAGGATAACACCTACAATATTGTAACTGGAGAGCACAAAACAATGCCAGAGCTATATCCTATGCTAGGGTATAGAATAGACCGCACTGGAAACACTTTGAGAATTTCAAACTAAACCCGAGCCGCAACCTGTTGTTTAATTAACAATTACTTTTCTTACTATCTGTTGGTTGTTTGAAGTAATTACAAGAAAATACACCCCTGGAGTATACTCTTTTACATCAATACGTGTAAGGTCTTTTTCTTTAGTAAATAGTAATTTTCCAAAAACATCATATACCTCTATACCACTAAGGGGCAAGGTAGTACTTAAGTTAATTATAGTACTGGCTGGGTTTGGATACACGCTCACGGTATCCTCTAAATCAAGATTTGCACCCATATTTAATTCGCCTTGTTGAAATACTTTAACGTAATCTATTAGCATGCTAGCCTGGTCAAACCCAGAAGGTATATTTCCTGCAATACCTCCCATAGCCATGTTTAATAACACAAATTGGTCCTCATAAAATGGCCATGTACTATCATCTTTTACAGCAGGATTATACGTGTAATAACCCACACCATCTAGCAAAAATGTTATTTGATCTGGAGACCAGTTTAGGGAATATACATGAAAATCATTTTCAAGATCTGATGCGATTGTACCGCCTCCATTTGGATTACCAGCATAACAACACGGAGTGTGTAAAGAACTCTTTATGTAGTTTATGTCTTGGTTAGGAAATATCCCGTGTTCCATCATATCTATCTCACCACAAGCAGGCCAGCTTGTTGTACCATATTGTGAATCCCAATAAGCTCCATTCTCATTTATATTTTTACCCAATGTCCAAATGGCCGGCCAAGTACCAGCGCCTACAGGAATTTTAGCTCGTACATCTATCCTACCATAGGTAAATGCAAATTTTGCATTCAATCTTGCTGAGGTGTAATTTTTTGTTAAACCTTGGTCTGTATAGGTCTCTTGCTTGGCTACAATATGTAACATCCCTGAATTGTCTACAAAAGAGTTATCTATACGGTTGGTATAATGCTGTTCTTCTCCATTGGCCCAACCTACACCTGGTATAATAACCTGGGTTTGATGGTGCCATTTTGATGGGTTGACAATTCCTGGAGTTTCAAACTGGTCTTCCCAGACCAAATTGGTATACGCTACATCAATCTCGTGAAGGTTTACTTCTGTAGAACCATCATCAATGTTGTCAAGCAAATAGGAGCCTGCAGTAAACACCCCTCCGTCTATAAAAATAACCAATCTACTATATTCTCCAGTAGCATTTACTGGGGTTCCCCCATCAGTTAATACCGCCTGAGAAAAATCAAAGACAACATTGTTTGTCCACCCGCCACCAGCGGGTATGTTTTGAGTAACCTCAACATCAGGGTTTTGGCCATTTTCTAGTTTTATTAAAACGGTATGGGCATTAGTGTCAAAGCCATAAAAAGACAAAGAAATAGTGTTCTGAAAATCCAAATCAATAGCTCTTTGCAAATCAAGGTAAAATCCTTGCCAAGAGTTAGACCCATCATTAAAAAATTGGCCAACAGTATTACTAGGATTTTCCGGATCTGTACTCAATGAGAAGCTACTACCCAAAAAAGAAGAAAAGTTTTCTGAAGGGTCAGAAAAATCTACGGGCATTTGCTGCGCGAAAGATAGGTGACTTAAAAATAAAAAAACTAAAACTAAATAAGCAGGTATAGGTTTCATAAAGGGGTGTTTTAAAGTATCAAATATAATGCATGTTGTTACATAGTTTTTATTATTGGCCCATACAAAACCTATACAACTAGTTATATTAGTTTATTATTAGATTTCTCACTATGGCACATTGTAATACCCTTTTATTAAAAGGTTAGAGTAGCGCCCACCAAAAAGTTGATTCCTGCTTGTGGGTAAAACCCTGCACCTTCAATGGTAGTTACAGTTCCTGGGGTCGAGAAATCATCATCATAGGTATAAAAATATCCATTTGAAATGTACTTGACATCAAAGATGTTATTTACCAACCCTTGCAGAACCAAAGATTTTGCAAAAGATAGATTTGTAATGGTATAATTTACGCTAAAATCGTTTGAAAAATAGGCGTCCAATTTTGATGTTTGACTGTCAATATTACCTAGGTATTGCTCACCAACATATTTTGACAGCAATGCTATTTGAAGGTTTTGTGTAGGGCTATAGTCAATACTATTTCCTGCAATAAAGGATGGAGAAAATGAAATATTGGTCGTACCTAAATTTACTAACTCGCCATCTCTTGAGGTTGTGTAATCTTTATTTTTATTGCTGCTCAAGGCTATATTTGGTCTTACATGTAGTTGCTGTAACACCCTAAAATCTCCCTCAACTTCAAGTCCTGCTCTATAGCTATTTCCGCTAGTTTCTCTTATAAAACCACCAGAATCATCAAGCTGGCCGGTAAGTACTAGTTGGTCTTTATAATCCATGTAGTAAAGGTTGGCACTTAAGGTGTTGTTTTCACCTGTAAAGCGCCATCCTAGTTCATAATCATCTAGTATTTCTGGTGTAAAGACACCTTGCTCAAAGTCACTACGTCTAGGTTCTCTGCTTGCTCTTCCATAAGAGATATACAATTGATTGCCCTGATTTAGGGAGTAGCTAGCACCAAATTTTGGGTTAAAAAATTCATACTGCTCATCAACTACCATATTCACTTTATCACTAGTTAAACCAGCGGTTTTGTAATTAACTATTCGCATTTGCAGATCACCAAAAACAGACCAAGAATTATTTATCTTATAACTTGCCTTAGAAAAAGTGGTAAGCTCATGTTTGTCTCCAGTTCCAGAATAATAGCGATCTCCCAAATTTGGGCCTGTAAAATTAGTTGCCCAAATTACCTCTCCAAAATGAAGCCCCTGATAATAGCTGTAAAAAACACCTGTAGTGGTGTCCCAGTTTTCATCTTTATAATGTGCATTTGCGCTTAAGGCATAAAAATTATTCTCCAACCAACGACGCCTCACCAAATCAGATTCAGTAGAAGTCTCTCCGTCTATGGTAATGGGTAATAAACCATGAAAATCAAGAGATGCATCTTCTTTATATTCTTCAAAAAACCCGCTTCCTTTTGTATAGTTAAGTGTAGCACTTGTGCTCCAATTATTGTTGTAGCGTTCATTCCAGATAAGTTGGTAGTGATCTTGGTCATAATCATCTACTTGATTTTGGTGAAAACGAACCGTTCCGTCCTCATCACTATACATCCCTGCAGGGTTAAAGGTAGGGTTGGTGTTTAATGTTTGCTCATCAATTCCAAACCAAGACTGGTAGGTAACTTCTCTACCGCCAAAAACGAGTGCTTTAATAAAGGTGTTGTCGGTTTTGTAGGACCCCTGCAAAAAATAAGATTTTAAATCGCTAGAGGCTCTATCTATATAGCCGTCGCTAGTAATATTTGAGACTCTTCCAGAGATTTCAACCCGGTCGTTTAATATTCCTGTAGAGAATTTCACACTGTGTTTTCTAGTATCAAAAGAACCGTAGCTGTTTGCAATTTGAGCGAAGGCTTCTTTAGAGGAGCGGTCTGTATCGATGTTTAAACTTGCCCCAAAAGATCCTGACCCATTGGTAGAGCTACCAACACCTCTTTGAAGTTGAAGGCTTTCTATAGAGGAGGCAAAATCTGGGAGGTTTACCCAAAAGGTACCTTGGCTTTCGCTATCATTATAGGGTATCCCATTAATGGTAACATTAACACGAGTAGCATCACTTCCTCTAACTCTAATACCAGTATAACCTACGCCTGCCCCAGCATCACTGGTGGTTACTACCCCTGGCAGGTAGTTAAGAAGCACCGGGATGTCTTGTCCTAAATTTCGTTTGGCTAGGTCCTGTTTTGTAAGGTTGCTATGGGTAATTGGAGAATCTGCAGCCACCCTCACACCATTGAGGTAAACCTGTTCAAGGGCTTGAATTTTTGTAGTGTCTTGAAGTTTTTCTTGTGCCTGTAGTATTGTTGCACTGAGTAAAAAAATAAACGCGTAATATTTCATTCGTACTTTTTTTGTGACGAATAAAAGGGGTAATTATTCTTGTTAAATAATCGTTTTTTTGAATTAGCACAATCAAGATCAATAAAGAATATTCTCGATATAGCACATCTCGACAGCGCTAAAAGCATTCGTTTAATTCCTAAACAGCATTACCTGTTCTAGGTTCTATGGGTATAATCTCAGCCAATATAAAAGGTGTTCTTTCAAAAATAACTTTTGAAACCTTCATCAATTAGCACCCCTTTGAGATGTGGTACAAAGATACTTTATTAGTAATATTAAAACACAATAAATAAATAAAAGTTGTGAGTAAAGAAGTAAAGCACTAGCTCATAGGTTATTACAAAATTTAAAATATCACTCTAATGTTGGTGGTTTTCTATTTGCCTTTTTAAGGGCATGATTTTTTTTGGACACTATGCGCTTTTCCATAGCATTTCTTGAAGGTCTTGATTTTTTTCTATGCTTGGCAATGCGGAGGCTTTTTTCAAGCAGCGATATAAGACGCTCTATTGCTAGGGCTTTATTTCTGTGTTGGCTCCTAGACTCACTACAGGTTATGGTGAGTATCCCGTCTTGAGAAATACGGTGCTTTAATTTCTCTAGTAAGCGCAGTTTTTCTTGAGAGCTAAAAATCTGGGAGGTACTAATAGTGAAACTAATGACTGCTTTACTAGCGGTTTTATTAACGTGCTGCCCACCAGGACCGCTGCTTCTTACTGCTTTAAAGGAAATCTCTTTTAAAAGTTTTGCGCTATCCATTAGGCGCTAGGTTGATGGGATGAATGTAGTAAATCGTTTACATTCTTTACGGGGCTGAACGTTAAAAGTGGTACTTCTACAAAAATAGTATTCCAATGTGCCATGGCACCATTCCATAACCCCGGGGCTTCTAGAGCTTTTATTGGTGCTCCCTCAACGGTTTTGTCTGAAATAAAACAGGCCAATGGATCTACATAGTGATTAAGATTGTATTTTTTTCCTGTATAGTCTCGTGTGCCGCACACTAAATCTACAGGATTAAAATGTGTAGCTCCATCAACAATAGCAGCTTGTTTTGGGTCTGAAATATCTATTTGAGAAAGCTCAACAATTTGAAGTGATAGCTGCCCTTCTTGATTTTTTACCCAAAAAGGGCCTCCACCAGGAGCTCCTGTATTTTTTACAACACCGCACACGCGAATAGGTCTATTTAAAACCTCAGCGATACCTGCCTTGGTCTGAGGTATTTCTTTAATCTGTAACTCTTTCCATAAAAAAGCTTTCATTTCGCTGAGTTTCTCTTCTGTAATTTGCTCCTTCACAATGCCGTTAAGGTATCCAAATATTTTATTTTGTAGTTGCAAGAGCCTCCCGGCTAACATTTTTTTATTTGCAGCAACAGCATCAATGTGATTCTCTACGGTAACATTATCTATGTTTTTAATAAAAATAATATCTGCATCAACCTCATTTAAGTTTTTAATAAGCGCTCCATGTCCAGAGGGTCTAAAAACTAGATTTCCGTCTTTGTTTTTAAAAGGTTTGTTCATTAAATCTACAGCGATGGTATCTGTACTTGAATCTTGGAAAGAATAGGAAATTCGTACATCTACTTTTGTTTTCTTTACTATTCTATTTTTTACTTTCTCAAAAGTTTCTTTAAAAAGATGTAAGTGCTTTGGAGAAAAGGTAAAGTGTAAATGTGCCACCCCGTCTACAGCAGCGTATTGTGTGGCCTCAAATAATTGTTCTTCAAATGCAGTTCTTGTGTACTTTGCATATTTATGAAACGGAATAAGACCTTTAGGAAATCCTGCATAATTAAGATGATTTTTACCTAACATTAAGGCCACAAAAGTATTGATACGATAGCCTTTTTTGGACTTCTTATACTCTGGTCTATGACTTCTAATTTCTTTTTGCACCAAAGAGGTAAAAGGAAAATATTTAATATTGTCAATAAAGGTTTTTAGAGAATCTAGTGTGTTTGACTTTAGATAAGGAGTGAGTTTTTCTTGATCTGGATCATAGTTATCCAAAAAAGTATGTAAAAACTTAAACATCCTTGTGGCAGCGCCACTGGCAGGCACAAATTTTATAATATCCTTTTGCTCTTTTATCTCATCATAGTACCCAGCCAATTGTTTTTGGGTAGCCACATCATACACCTCAACCCCACTATCTAAACCTGCATGTCTTGTAACATGTGTGAATGGGGCGCCATCCTTGAAGGTTTGAAGCTGTTTTTTCACCTGTTTCTCGGTGAGTCCATGAGAGATGATTTGGTCAAGTTCTTGGGGTATGAACATCTATTACTTGTGTTTAATTAATGTATTTATAATAGCAATAGCATTGGTTAAACGCTCTTGTTTTGATCCTTCCAAAATAGTGTAAGGAGTGTTGTTTTTTATTAATTGTTGTTCAAAAATACGAAACATTTTGTCTCTATCATTGGGCCTATCTCTTAAGTTATCTTTCACCCAAGGTACATCTATACTAGTAAGAAAATAATAATCATAGTGGTGGGTTTGGCTTGCCTTTATAATTTGAGCAGGGCACCACCCATTGTAATAATACTCGCAATAGGTCTTTATTTGCAGCACATTGGTGTCTAGTAAAAGTAGTGTGTGTGTCTGGGCGGCGAGTTTGTTTTCATCTCTAATGTGTCCAAGGGCTATGGGAAGCAGGTCTTTTTTTTCTATGGTTTTTTTATCGCTTTGCCACTTTAATTCTAAATAAGTGCGCATGTATTCTGGCACCCACTGAGCGTTAAAGTGAGCTGCCAATTGAGTTGCTAAGGTTGTTTTCCCTGAAGACTCGGGACCAAAC
>Ga0209602_1000438_pt1 | contig 39946 bp, 22 predicted proteins | sample COGITO_mtgs_1205_3_FD_184810 | JGI IMG/M metagenome (GOLD analysis project Ga0209602, IMG submission 184810) | Pelagic marine microbial communities from North Sea - COGITO_mtgs_120524 (SPAdes) (version 2) | ecosystem: Environmental > Aquatic > Marine > Epipelagic ...
GTTACTGTAATTACCGGAGCAGTTGTATCAACGACTGTAACAGTTCTTGTAGCAGTTCCTTCATTACCGGCAGCATCAGTAGCTGAGTAAGAAATCGTATAAGTACCAACAGTATTAACATCTACAGAACCAGAAGTTGTAACTGTTTCACCACCATCGGCTGTTGCACCAGCATCGCTATATGTTGATCCTAATTCAACAGTTACTGAAGTATCACCAGTTACTGTAACTACCGGAGCAGTTGTATCAACGACTGTAACAGTTCTTGTAGCAGTACCAGTATTGCCTGAAGCATCGGTAGCTGAGTAGGTGAGTGTATAACTACCAACAGCATTAACATCTACAGTGCCTGATGATCTGATTTCACTTCCATCATCAGTAGTAGCACCAGCATCTGTATAACTAGAACCTAATTCCACCTCTGCAGGGTTATCTCCAAGGAGAGTTATAACCGGTGCTGTAGTATCAACTACAGTAATAGTTCTAGTAGCAGTGCTGGTGTTACCAGCTGAATCTTCTGCGGTATAAGTAATCGTATAAGTACCAAGAGTATTGGTATTAACAGTGCCTGATGATCTGATTTCACTTCCATCATCAGTAGTAGCACCAGCATCTGTATAACTAGAACCTAATTCCACCTCTGCAGGGTTATCTCCAAGGAGAGTTATAACCGGTGCTGTAGTATCAACTACAGTAATAGTTCTAGTAGCAGTGCTGGTGTTACCAGCTGAATCTTCTGCGGTATAAGTAATCGTATAAGTACCAAGAGTATTGGTATTAACAGTGCCTGATGATCTGATTTCACTTCCATCATCAGTAGTAGCACCAGCATCTGTATAACTAGAACCTAATTCAACAGTTACTGAAGTATCACCTTCTAGTGAGATAACAGGTGCAGTTATATCATTAACATTAACAAGAATATTAATAGTTTCTCTATTATTATTTTGATCTATTGCAATAACAATAAAACTATATAAATTTTGCTCAAATGCATTCGCCGGTTCAGATAAAAATATTTGACCATTTTGATCAATATCGTAACTACGTGTGTTTCCCTGTAAAGACCAGGTAACAATCTCATCAGCAAATAATGTTCCAATATTAATATCACCATCATTAATAGTAAATGAAACAGTTATTTTATTATTGTCATCAACAGTAACAATTCCGACGTCAGATGAAATCTTTGGTTCTGTAGCATCCAAAAGTAACACTTCAATACTTTGCGAGGTTGTAAATAAACCATCTGTAACTTGAATTTCAGCAAGATGTTTTGATTTACGATTATAGTTAGGCTTATTTTTAAACTTTAAAAGTCCTGGTTCAGATATAACCATTTCATCATTATTAACAACAAAAGAAATATCATCTCCGTCTGGGTCGATTGCCTCAATAGAACCAATTAACAAAGAATTATCATTAACATTAAATATATTACTTGAAGTGATTTCAGGCGCTTCATCATTAATATTAATGATAGTAATAGCTATATTTTTTTGCGTAATATTTTGACCATCAGATGCTTCAAATATTATGTTATATGAAGTTTGTTCTTCAAAATCAGGCGCATTAACAAAATTTAAAATTTTTGAATTTTCGTTATATATAAATGAATTAGCGTCATCTCCTTTGATTGAATAGGTTAAATTATCACTATCAATATCTTCTACTTGAATAATGCCTACCGAAATAACATTCTCAACAATTTGATAAGCATCTAATGCTTCTACTGAAGGCGAAACGTCATTAACATCAATTAGCTTTAAATTTAAAGTTGCGGTGTCTGTATTAAAACCGTCAGAGACAATTACGTCTATCTCATAAGTAAATTTACTTACTGATTCAAAATCAAGATAATTTTTTAAACTCAACTCACCAAGATTATTAATTACAAATAAATCAGCATCTTTTCCTGTAAGACTGAACAACAAATCATCCCCATCATCATCTTCGGCAATTATATTTGTAACAAATAAATCACTTTCAAGGTGGTCAATTGAGTTTGTTGTTAGATTTAATTGAGGTGATGAGTCATTATCTATAAGGGTTATAATTTGGGAATTATTAGTGAGATTAACATTTGATGAATCTGTTAATAGAATTTGGATAGTTTCATTACTCTCATCTAGTCTGTCGTCAAAAGTTTCTATTAAAATACTTTTTTGAGATTCTCCTGGTAAGAAGATTAATTTGCCAGATAAAGCATTAAAATCATTAAAGTCAGAAGGGTTATCAGGACCCGCTCTTATTTCATAGTCAATTTCAATCTGTAATCCTGATTCTAAATTCAAGCTTACTGGAATTTCTATAGCTTCACCCTCAATAATATTTTGAGTATCAAAAAATTCTGCGCTTGGTGGGAAATCGTTATCTTTAATTTTTATTGTTGATGAATTTAATGCCAAAGCAGCAAATCTAGGTTCAGTATATATAATTTTGTAAGTTTCATTATTTTCGTCTATTAGATCGTCAATGATTGGTATGCTAATTGTTTTATTAAAAGTTCCTCTTGGTAGAACAACAGAACCAGATATCGGTATGTAGTCTTCAAGAGAGGCGGTACCAGAAGAGGTTGAATAGTTAAAGGTAATTTCTTTTTTTGAAGGCTTTGATAGTGCGAATGTAATCTCCGCAGATTCTTGATTTTCTGAAATGGTAATTTCTTCTACAGTACTAATAATAGGTGATAGATCGTTATTGATAATTGTAATTATGGCTTGACTGCCAATTTCTACATTTTCACCATTCCTAAGGCTTAATTTAAAAGTTATATCATCTTCAAAAACACTATTATTAATAATTGGTATAAATACAGTCTTTTCTTGATCACCAGGGTTAAATATTAATGTGCCGGATTGGGGCATATAATTTATATTGGATAAAGCAGTTTCATCCTCAGTAAAATACTCAACAACAATACTTCTTCCAGATTGGGCTGAAAGAGCAATATTTACTTCAGCATTTTTATTTTGCTCTACAATGTCTGCTGAAAGTGCATCAATTACAGGAACAATATCATTATCAAATATTGTAAATTCTGCAATTCCATCATCAATAAAATCAGCATTCGAATCAAATAACTCAACTATAAAGACCTCATCATCTTCATCAAGCTCATCATCATCAAAGGTTATAGTTATTTCATTTCTTATAACACCAGGAGCAAAAATTATTTCTCCATCTTTAAGAACCTCATTAGATCCTTCTTTTTTAATAATATATCTAGAAGTAATTTCAGTTGAAGCAGCATTTGAGAGTATTACAGAAAGATTTCCAAACCCTTCATCTTCTGAGGCACCGCCATCGGTAATCGAAATGTTTGTCGTATCATTATCAACAATATAAACTTTTGAATAATCAATGACTGGGCTCTCATCAATTGATACGATCTTTAAATTAAAAAATTCTCTTTTTTCTTTTACATTATCTTCAATTGTTTTAATTGATATGCTTTTGCTTGTCTCTCCGGGAGCAAAACTGATCTCTCCAGATACTGGGATGTAATCTTGATTTGATAGAGCATCGCCGCTCTCAGTTGAATAACTATAAATTAATGTTTTTTCACTTGGTTGAGCAAGGCTTAAATTAATTTCTATTTCATTTCCTTCGCTTGAAGCTGAAGGGGAAACATTTACCTGTTCTGTAATTTCATTATCAAGAATAGTTATTGTTTGCTCTGTCACAGGAAGAGAAACGTTTACATTATTGGAAAAAACTAATTTAAGTAATTCATCATTTTCTCGGACATTGTCATCAATAAAATCTATTAATATACCCTTAGTTGTTTCACCTGGTTCAAATGTTAATTTTCCAGATGATGTTACAAAATCTTCATCAGCTATTGCTGTAATCCCAACTAATTCATAATCTACTTCAATTTGGTTACTGTCAGCTTGAGTCAATGTTACATTTATTGTCGGATCTATAGATTCGCTAATCCTAAGGTTTTCAAAACTAATACTAGTAATATCATTATCAATAATTGTTACAACAGACGTATCATCAACCAAAATAGCATTGACAGGAGTAGTCAATAGTAATTCAAAATTTTCATCAGGCTCATCTAACAGGTCATCATTAATTGGAATTTCAATAAGTTGTGATAGATTGCCTTCTGAGAAAACTAAGGTTCCAGAAGTTGATGTAAAGTCATCTATAACATTCGCACTCTTGGATACTGTTTGATAGTCGATTTCAACATCTAAAATTGGAGTTACATCAATTGTCAATGGAAGTGTAAAGGTTCCAATAGACTCATCAACCAAAACATCTTGTATCGAAACTTTTGCAAAAGTAGTATTAATTAAAATAGTATTTACTGAATTAAGAGAATCGACAATATTTGTATTAACATTCAAAGCATTTGATATTTCAATTGTAAAAATTTCATTTGGTTCAACGTATAGATCTTCAAGTGAATTTATAGACAATACACCGCCAGTACTGCCAGGTGGTATTTCTAAAGTACCTGAGAGATTATCAAAATCATTGAAGTTAATATAATTCTGATCAATTTCATATGCCCTTAATTTATAGTCAAAGCTAATATCTTTGCCTGATGGGTTTGAAAGAGTATATACATAGTCAATCGTCTCTCCTTCAATAATAGAAGAGGGTGAGCTGATATCGATAGTAGGTGGAGTATCACTATCAATAATTGTTAGAGTTACGGTATCGCTTTCGATATAAGAATTTACTGGGTTGCTGATAATTATTTTTAGAGTTTCATTATACTCATCCAGCACATCAGCAAGAATTTTGATATCAAGCAAATACTCTGTAACATTTGGCTCAACAACTATTTTTTGATTAATAGGTATATAGTCAAGATCTGCGCTAGCGCTTTCTGCAATTGTCTGAACATCAAAAGATACCTCTTCGTCATAGGCGTTTGATAACTTGATTACAAATGTTGCTTTACCATCATCTTCAATAACCTCTTTATTAGACAAAGAAATTAATGGAGGCTCATTAACGTCTAAGACCTCTACAATTATTTCTTTACTTATTTCATTAACTCCATCAGTAGCTTCAATAATAAGACTGTATATAGATTTTTCTTCGTAATTTGGAGCAGTTTTAAATAAAATAAAGTCCTCATTATTAACAATAAAATCATTGCTCTGAGTTGAGAATTCTATTTCATCACCATCTGCATCTGAAGCAGTAACCTTTGAAACCATCACCTCATTTTCATATATCTCAAGCTCATCTGATAAAGTAAAAATAGGAATAGAATCATTAAGATTATTAATATTTACGGTTATAACTTGAGAGGAGGTATTAGGGCCATCCGAAGCAAACACTGAGAAGGTAAAAGTATTTTTAACTTCATAATCTGGCGCCTGAATAAATGACATTTCACCAGAAGACGATATAGTTATATCACTAGAGTCAGAAGAATATTCCAATACATTCCCATTACCTATTACGGCCTCAATAACACCAATATATGTATTATTTTCATCTAGAGTATAAATAGATGACGATAAGAAAATTGGCGCATTATCATTTGAATCAAGTATTGAGATTATAATTTCTTGCGACGATGTATTGATGCCATCAGTAACATGAACAACAACGGAGTGTTGTATTTTTTCTTCATAGTCTGCAGGGTTTATGAAACTAAGGTATCCATCGGATGTGATTTGTATCTCGTCATTGTCTAATATATAAAAATTAAAAGAATCTCCTTCTGGATCAGAAGCAGATACTTGACCGATAGCAGTTTGATTTTCAGGGGCGGTATAGAAAGATGATGTAATTATTGGTGCAATATCATTAACATTAATTATGTTTACAACAATTTCCTGTAAGACAGAAAAAACACCATCGGTAATAGTAACTGTAGCTAAATAACTTTTTTTATTTTCATAATCTGGAGCCTCTTTGAAGAAAATGGCTCCATACTCATCAATATTCATATTCGAATTAGATATTGAGAAAGTTAATTCATCATTATCTAAATCTTCAAACACTATTGATCCGACGTTAATCTGGTTTTCATTTATATTAAATGTGTTGCTCGAAGTTATTTGAGGAGCATTATCATTTACGTTAATTATTGCAATAACAATTGTTTCGGTTGTGAATAAATTACCGTTTACGTCAGTTGCTGTAATAATAAATTCAATATTTTTAGTTTTTTCGTAATCTATTGGTTCAGATAAAATTAGAATTCCATCACTATCAATAATTACTCTTGCATCAGATGAGATGTAGCTTACCTCTTCATTTGAAACAATATGCCCAAGAACTGTATGGGTCTCTTTAATTGAACTTTCAATATTTGAAATGTCTAATATTGGAGGTGTTATATCGTCAATTAAAATTAATATTTCTAAGGATGATGAGTTGTTATTTAAGTCTACCGCAGCGATAGTAAATGAGTAAGAGGTTTTATATAGCGCATTAGCAGCACTTTTTAAATAAATTTCACCCTGTTCATTTATATAAACTTCCTCTTTATCATTACCTGAAATAACCCAAGTTACATCCTCATCAGCACTTACATAACCAATGAAAGTATCACCATCTTCTAAACTTTCTTGGATATTGCTTATGTTTATGACTGGAGGTGTATCATCTTGAACAATATCCTGACTAAATATAGTAATTTTTCCTGTAGAAAATTTTACACCTTGCCTAATTTGATATTCGATAACATCTTCTCTGGTTTTGGTATCAAAAGCGCTATATTCAAAAAAACCTGAAGACAAGTCTCCGCTAAGAGAACCATTTTTTGGAAATGTGAGTAACGATAATGTTACAGGCACATCTCTAATATAATCATCATTATTTAGGGGAGATATTTGAATTATTTTTTGGTCTTCTCCAATAAAATAAATATCATCAAATGCATTAGGATCAGGCTGCATTTCAGATTGAGTAATATCTGTACCCTGGGTATCATTTACGTATTCCGTTAAGTTTGTCGTGTCATAAATTATTATTTTTTCTTCACTTAGCTCATCATTTAAATATTGCTCAAAATCAAAAGAGAAGGTTGACAAAATCCAAGCATATATAGCATCTTCATAACTTGAAAAGTCTTTTACAGAAACAAGACTTATTGCTTTTGCAAGCATTTTTGCAATAAATAAATCTTTTTGAGTGAGCTCTTTTGATGTAAAGCAGTCTGGAAAAGATGATTTAGTTTCTTTTAATAACTCCTCCATATACTTTTGTGTTTCAATATCAACATAAGTTTCAGTATTTTCTGCATACAACCTTTTTGAAACAGCAGAGTAAATATCAAATGCATTTTGATTTGAAATAGCGCACTCATAATGGTCAAGATACTTTTGTAACAGCAGAACCGTTAAAGCAATTTGGTTATTTGTTTCCCAGTAAAGCGCTTCTGAGATACCTGAATTTTTTAAAGCAACAGGATCGGCTCTTTGTATGTCAATTCCTTCTGGAATTCCAAAAATAAGCTTAGTAAGCTCTAGGCTCTCTGATGCACCAGATTTATTATATGTATCTGCTAGGGTAGAAACTGGTGAAATTATGATTAAATCAGATAGACTTAAAATTGAATAACTTGATAGAGTTAGCTCTTCAAGATCAATATTAGTTCTTACATCTTTCCCACCAACGCATGTAACTTTGCTTGCAGTGCTTATTAAATTTAAAGGTAAAGAAAATTTACCACTTTCATCGGACTCTGTTACTTTTACAAAGTTATTGTTGTCATCTAAGTACCCGCATTGAGAATCTTTGATATAACCATCAACAACTATTCCTCTAACATATTCTTGGGTAATTGAAACATTTATGTTTGACTGTGTTGAAAATTTAGAGTCAGAAACAGTTACAGGTACAGTAAAGAAACTTTTTTCAAAATAATCCGAAGGATTAATTAGTCTTAATTCTCCATTTTCAGAAATTGTGAAGTCATTGCTTGTAACTGAGTAGGTTATATCATCACCATCTATATCAGTTGCTTCAACTTTACCAATATATGAAGTATTTTCACCAATAATAAATTCTTTTGTTTTTATTGTAGGGGAGTTATCATTAATATTATTTAACAGAAGATTTAATTTAAATGTTGATTCATATAAACCATCTGAGGCAAAAATCTCAATTAAATGCTGAGAATTTTCTTCATAATCTCCCTCAAGTTTAAAAAATAAATTACCGTTTTCATCTATATCAAAAATATCTGGATTTACTTTGTAGTTAAGGATATCTCCATCAGGATCAAATGCTGAAATTTGCTTTATAAATTTTTGACCTTCATCTATTGAAAAGGATACCTCTTCGTTGAATATAGGGGCGTTATCATTCAGGTTGTTAATTATTACTTCAAGATCTTTTGAGGTAGAAAAAAGACCATCAGAGACTATTACAGAGGTATAAAGTGACTGAAAAAGCTCAAAATCTGGAGCAAGTTTTAAAGATAAATCACCATTATTACTAATTAAAAAATTATTGTTTGAAACACTGTAAAATAAATTATCTCCATCAATATCAGTAGCATTTACATTTCCTACATACAAAGAATTCTCATTAATTGAAAAGCTATTAACATTAATTACAGGATAATTATCATTAACATTCTGAATGTCCAAAGAAAAATTAGCTAAACTTTCTAATTGACCGTCATTAGCACTTATTGAGAATAAATAATTTGATTTGGTTTCAAAGTCAGCAGGTTCATTTAAATATAGGTCTCTATCAATAAGCTTAAAGCTATCAGAATCATCTCCCCCTATGTATAAATTAATAACTGAACTATCAACATCCTCAATATCTATTTCGCTAACAAAGGTAGTATTTTCTGCTATTTTTAAATTATTTTGATTAAGAATTCTTGGTGGATCATTTATTGGTTGAATATCTAAATTAACTATTGCTGTGGCGCTTCTGTCTCCTTGAGATAATTCATAGGTGATTGTATCTGTGCCAAAAAAATCACTATCGGGGTTATAAATAATTTTATTATTCTCTATAAAAGATTTCCCTTTATTTTCACTTAAAATAGTTACGGTATAAGGCACATAAAATAAGAATGAATCATTGTTAAGAACATTTAAAACTCTTTGAGAATCTTCCTCCATTACAAATGCATCATCTACAGCATAGACAATCGGAGTTATATCTTTCTTTGTAACTGATTGATCTATAGAAATATATTCTATAATGTCATCAATATAATCATTTGTTATTTTGCTATCGCTCTGATCGTTTAAGTAATCTATAAGATCATTTTGAAAAGTAGTAATACCAAAATTAAATGCTGCAATAGTTGCAAAGTTTTCTTCTTTAGGCTGGATGATCGGCAGCACATAACTCAATGCTGTTGAGATATCATCAAGAATGGCTAGATCTGGCTCAAGATCTAGAGAGATATATGCATCCTGAATCAAATTTTCAATAAAGTTCTTGGATTCGATATTTACCAACTCATTTGTTTTTGAGTTTAATTCCTCTAAATTTTTGGCTATCAACCTAAAGACATCTGTGGTAGTGAAATCGTAATAATTGCTTTGATTAATAATATTTTTTGTAGATAAAGCCAATATGGAAAGTTGATTCAGTTTTTCATAATAAAAATTAGATTCTGGACTAACATTCAGCATTGGAACCGGATCATCTGTTTCTATATTTATAGAAGAATCAATCCCGAGAATATTATTTATGTTGCTGAGGTCATCAAGGAAAAATGATACAGATGTAAGAGGGCTAACAATAATTTGATTAGGGTTATTTTTTTTAGCAGAATTTATAGTTAAGTTCTCAAGAGATGACCCAGAGTCAAGGTCAAAACCTCCATCACATACAGCAACTCCAGGAACATTTTTTATAGCGAATGAACCATCATTGTCTGAAGATGTATTTAGCTCAGAATTGTTATAGTCAAGCTTAAAATTATCATTTTCATCAATAAATACATTCGATCCTCTGATATAACCATCTACACAAACACCTTTTAAATATTCAAAACCTTCAATATTTATAGAATTTGAAAGCGCTGAGACATTTGAGCTCATGCTTTTACAAATTAAACCATAGGTATTTTGACCAATATTTTTTATTGATACAGTTTCAATGCCGGCTAATTGTTTTTCCCCAGACCAGTCTCCGAAAGCAGAACATGTAACACTTTGAGTAGATCCTGGACTAACAAACCAGCTTATTACGACATTTGAATTAACTTCGGCTTCAGAGGTATCAATAAGATTTGAGGTTATATTAATAAAACCAGGAATAAAATTGATGCCATTTCCAGATGATGAGTTACCGCAGCTTACTAAAATAAACGCAGTCAGAAATACGCTGAGTGTAGGTCTCAGCAACCTTTTTTTTAATTTCACCCTGCAGCGGAAGAATTTATCAAAATATTTTTTTATACCTTACACTGTTTCATTCAATAAATACAGTTTAAGTGTGCTTTTAATTAATACCTTTATTACCTCTATAACAATATGTAAATATGTAATATATAGATATTTTTAACACACTCTCTACACCATACCAAAAACTTTATATTAAATAGTTATGTTTATAATATAGATACAAAAAATGTATTTATTTTATATATAGATATTTTTTTTTATTTTGTTAAGATAGATTAACGTTCATCCTTAATTAGGACGGAAGTAGTCGCAAGACGAAGGAACGCATTATCATCGTTCATCTCGTAAGAGACGGAAGTAGGTAATGATACCGAAGGAACGCATCTTTTTAAAAGGAGATGTTATGAATGCTGTAAACATTCAAAAAAAAATAAACATACCTAAACTAGGTAGTTCTGTTATGTTGCAAATTGCAATTAATAAACTGAATTATAACTTACGCACACAAAACAAAACTGAGCATAAGTCACAGCCTAAAAAGGATGTATTTTTTCCTTACTATTTGTAAGGTATACAAAAAAAGAGAGCTACAAGCTCTCTTTTTTATTAAATACATCACTATAATAATCCTCTGATTACACTAAATATACATTTTTTAGTATTCTAATTTTTGACCTACCATTTTTTTAGATGAGATAATATTAAATAAATTATTTCAAGTTGGATAGTAGATAAATTCTTATCCTTGGCTTTTTCTTATATTTAAATATATAGTTATTAACTATTTATTTAATAAGGTTAATCAAGAATGGAAAAAGTTTTAGTAACTGGAGCAACAGGATTTATCGGCCTGCATTGCATTCATCAACTCTTAAATCAGGGATATGCAGTAAATGGTTCTGTCAGGTCTCCTGATAGAAAAAATGAAATAATTGAAGCATTACAAAAGCATAATACGTCTACTGAGAACTTAAATTTATTTACTTTCAATTTAACAGAAGATGATGGCTGGGATGAGGGTATGTCTGGATGCGACTATCTTCTACATGTTGCTTCGCCAATTGCTCTTGAAAATCACAATGAAGATTTTTTTGTAAAGCCTGCAGTTGCTGGAGTCAATAGAGCACTAACGTTTGCTAAAAAGCATAATATAAAAAAGGTTGTTCTCACATCATCTGTTGCTGCAATCTTCGATACTATGGAGAAAAAAAGCTACTATGATGAAAGTGATTGGTCTGATCCAGAAAATCCCAAAATAAGCCATTATTCAAAAAGCAAGACTTTGGCAGAAAGAGCTGCATGGGATTTTGTAGAAAATGAAGGCCATCCTTTTGAATTGGCTGTAATAAATCCTGCTCTTGTTGTGGGAGCATCTTTATCTGGTGATATAGGTGAATCCAATAAAGCAGTTCAAATGGTAGCTAGCGGTAAAATGCCAGTTGCTGTTCCTCTTATGTTTGGATATGTGGATGTAAAGGATGTAGCAGCAGCTCACATTCTAGCTATGCAAACTCCAGCTTCAAACGGACAAAGATTTGCATTAGCTGAAAAAGATTTATGGTATAAAGATGTCGCAAAGCTTTTAAGAGAAAACGGTTTTGAAAAAGCACCCACTATAGGAATTCCAGTTTGGCTTGCAAAAATCATGGCTAATTTTAGTAAGGAGCTAAAGCTCACTCTGCCGTATCTTGGCAGATTAAGAAGTGTAAAGCATACCTCTAAGGCAAAAGATATTTTAGGCTGGGATCCAAGACCAGCAGAAGAGTCAATTGTTGAAATTGCAAATCAAATGAAAGAATTAGGAATGCTTAAATAATACCAGGAATAATGGCTTTTCTATTACTTGGGTAATCATCAAATTTACTTTTGTACCATTTGTGATGCGCAAGTGCTCGAGGAAATAAATTAGCTATAGTCCAAAGAGCAAACACAGCTCCTGAAATGCTCCAGGTTAAAATAGCCCATCCAAGCCACTCTATTATCTCGCCAAAGTAATTGGGAGAGGAGATATACTTATGCAGAAATTTTGTAGGCAGATGATAGCCTGGACCTTTATTTTTTCTTAAGGCAATGATTAAGTAATCAGATTTTATATTGATATACATCCCGGTAAAAAAGACAATTAGGCCTATATAAAATATATTGCTATTTATCCATTCCTGAGAATATTCAGTAAAATAGTAAATACCAAATGCCTGAAGATTTACATTAACAATATTAAAAAAGAATGCTGAGCTAGCAATGCTTATTGGCATCTTTGGATTTGTCATATCGATAACAAATGGATAAATAAAAGATCTATGAATATAGTGCAGCAACCAAAGCGATAAAAATATTATATGCAAAGTTTCTAGATTATCTCTAACAATAAATGCGTAAATAGACATAATAATAACGCAGGGCGATTCCATTATTACCCAACCAGCTCTTGCTGAGATATTTCTACCCCATCCCTTTCTAATATGTCTTCCGTAAGGAGCGCTTACAAAAAATAGGTATACGAAGGTAATAACGCCTACAAAAACCCAAAATACGATAAAACTATTATAAATACTCACAATGTAACCAAATTTTTCTTTACATATAAGTTTACAGTTTGTTATTGAAATCATAAACTCTATAAACGATTAATAAGAGTATTTATAAAATGAAGAGTTATGATTTTGTTATTTTAGGAGCCGGTTCCGCAGGCTGTGTGTTAGCTAACAGGCTTAGCGCTAATCCAAATTTTAATGTTTGTCTTATTGAGGCTGGATCAAAAGATTCCGATATGAGATTGCATGTGCCACTTGGGTTTGCGTTTTTAGGTGAGGGCAGTAAATATAGCTGGAACTATAATACCGAACCTCAAAAAGAATTTGAAAAAGTTACATTGACTGAAACTGCTTCAGAGGTTGTTGATTCAGCTGGAGGATTGCATGAGGTTGAATCGCAAACAGAAGAGCATAGAAGAGGCTATCAGCCTAGAGGTAAGACTTTAGGAGGATCAAGTTCAATTAATGCAATGTTATATGTAAGAGGCCATAAGTGGGATTATGATCACTGGGCAGAACTTGGAAACGAAGGATGGTCTTATGATGAGGTTTTGCCTTATTTTAAAAAAGCGGAACACAATGAGGTCTTTGATAATGATTTTCATGGCCAAAACGGCCCGTTAAATGTAACAAAGATACGACACAAAAATAAATTTGTAGATGACTTTGTAAAAACTGGCGCATCAGTTTTTGGTTACAACGAAGACTTTAATGGTGAAAGCCAAGAGGGGATTGGTTATTACCAGACAACTCAAAAAGATGGCAAGAGATGCAGTGCAGCTAAAGCCTATCTGGTGCCCATTTTGGATAGGAATAACTTAACAGTACTCACAGATACTAATGTTAACAAAATACTGGTTGAGGGAAATAAAGCTACAGGCGTTCTTTGTATAAATGAAGAAGGTGAAGAGTTTTCGATACAAGCTACTAAGGAGGTTCTTCTTTCCTCAGGTGCTTTTGGCTCTCCTCAAATACTATTAAGGTCTGGTATTGGTCCAAGTGATGAGATAACAAAACACGGAATTGAACATAAGATTGATCTTCCTGGTGTTGGAAAAAACCTTCAAGATCATATAGATTACCTATCTGTTCATAAGCATAAATCTGTTAACCTTATTGGCTTTTCTCTTGGGACGATATTTTTTAAATTCCCATATGAAATACTGAAATATTTTCTTACTAAAACTGGGCTATTTACATCGACAGTAGCTGAGGCTGGGGGATTTATTAGATCTAGAAATGATATACCCGTTCCAGATATTCAGCTTCATTTTGCACCTGGAATGATTGTAGATCATGGTCGACAGCAATTATGGGGAACTGGTATCAGCTGCCATACTTGTCTATTAAGACCAAAATCAAGAGGTGAAGTCACTCTTAATTCACCCAGCCCTTCAGATGACCCAAAAATAGATCCAAAATTTTTATCACACCCAGATGATATGAAAGATATGGTTGAAGGCTATAAAAAAATGATGAAGATTATGAATAAACCACCATTATCTAAATATACAAGTAAGCACGTGCATAGACCAATTGATTTAGATGACGATAAAGATATTGAACAGGCAATTAGAGAAGAGGCAGACACTGTCTATCATCCCGTTGGAACATGCATGATGGGTCAAGATAAAATGGCAGTAGTTGATGAGAGATTAAAGGTCCATAAAATGGATGGATTAAGAGTGGTAGATGCATCCATAATGCCTACGCTTGTTGGCGGCAATACTAATGCACCCACCATTATGATTGGAGAAAAGGCTTCAGATATTATTCTTGAAGATTGGAGCTAGATGAATTTAATTATCAAAACAATTCTTTTAACCTCTTCAATATACTCATATTCATTGACTGTTATTGATGTAAGAACTCCCGAAGAATGGAAGAGTGGTTATTTAGAATCAGCTATTAATATTGAGTGGCAAAATATAACAAACATAGAATCACTTTTACCAAAGAATGAGGAGATTTTTCTTTATTGCAGAAGTGGTAATAGATCAGGTAAAGCAGCTAAGATACTTATTGAGGCTGGTTATATCAATGTAATAAACGCAGGCAGTATTCAAGAAGCTAGCAAGCTTTTAGATATAAATATTATTAATTAAATTTATATACTTATGTATCAGCTAAATGTTTACAGTGTAAACATTATAAAGTATTCTCCGGGCTAAATGTTTACACTGTAAACATTATTAACCCAACATATTTTAAAAAAAGGAATATATATGAACAAATTTACAAAACTACTAACCTTTAGTTTCATGCTGATTGCATTACCATCTATAGCTGCAGATATGAGCTTTAAAGCAAAAGAAAGTATTACTTTTAAAGGCAAAATTGCTACAGTAAAAACTACTAAAAAATTTAGAAATGTGGAGTCATGTCAGGCACTATGCGAATCAAGGAATTCTTGCGCTGCATTTACATTAAATACAGCAAAGGGTAGCTGCACGATATTCAAGAATGTTTCAAATGAAGTTGCTAATTCAGATGCTACATCAGGTATAAAAAATTAATATTTTTAGATTTGTCAAAAAAAAGGGGCTACATAGCCCCTTTTTCTTTATGTTTTATTTATAAGATACAATAATTTATATGAATATTTTTTCTAATATATTTAATCAAACCAAAGAGACAAAAAAAATTATTTCTTTTGATGGTGGGGGTGTGAGGGCTATTGCTGGAGTTGTTTTTTTAAAAAAACTTGAAGCTGCAAGTGGAAGAAAAATATCTGATATTTTTGATATGTTTGTTGGCACTAGCGCTGGAGCTTTTAATGCTGCTTGCTTGGCTCATGCGCAAATGTCTGCTGATAAGTTAAAACAATACTGGTCTAAAGAATATACAGACAAAATAATGGAAACCTCTTTTTTTTGGGATCAGGCATCTCTTATTCAAGCGAGACCTAGATATGAAGCAAAAGGAAGAGTAAAAGTTTTAAAAGAAATTTTTTCAAACAAGACTCTTGGCGATTCAGCTAAGCCATTGCTAACACTTTGCTACGACATTGAAAAAAGATCTCATGTAATTCATTCCACTTTAAATACTCCTAATGTGACTTTTGTTGATGCAGTTTCTGCCTCAAGTGCAGCACCAATGTATTTTCCTACATATCAAATGGAAGATGATTCGTGGATGATAGATGGGAGTGTTGTAACAAACAATCCAACTTTACTCGGATTTACGCATGCCAGAGATTATTTCAATACAAAAGATATTAGAGTTTTAAGTATTGGAACAGGCCTTAATAAACAAATAATAAAAGGTGAAACTTCTTCGAGATGGGGTGGGGTTGGTTGGTTAAGAAATGACATAATGGGTATGATGCTGGATTCAGAAATTCATAACGAAATAGCTTCGCATATTATTGATAAAAACTATTTAAGAATTAACTCACCGATTGGAAAAATTAATAAAATGCTCGATGATGACTCAGAGGAAAATATTGAGAAAATTCATTTAATGGGTCTCGAGTGGTGGAGTAGATTCGGAGATCAAGCACTAAAATTTATAGAAGATTAAAATATTTTACTTTTAGCTTTAATTTTCATGTAAGATACTCTTTTTTTATTAAATGGATATTATGAATATATATGTTGGAAACCTTTCTTGGGGCATGAGCGACCAAGACCTAGAAAACCTTTTTGCTGAGCACGGATCTGTTACTTCAGCTAAAATTATCACTGATAGAATGACAAATCGTTCTAGAGGTTTTGGTTTTGTTGAAATGAGTGATGGCGGAGAAGCTGCAATTTCAGCTTTGAATGATGTTGAGATTGAGGGCAGAAAATTAGTCGTCAATGAGTCTAGACCAAAAAGCTAGATAGTATCCACTAAAACCAATTTTTTTATTGAAAACAGCCTTATTACTTAAGGCTGATTTTTGCTCTTTTTATTCAAAAAATGTAAAATATTTACATTTTTTTATCTATTTATATAATTCTTGACATTTTTTTAACAAGAAGGTTAAATGCACATAATTTCGTTAATTTTTTAAGGGGAAATCCGTGAATAAATATTTATTATCATTAATGGTTTTATTACCATTATCTACTTATACCTTCGCTCAAGAATCTGAAGACGAAGCTGAAAATGCTGAAGTTGAAGAAGTTGTAACTACTGGTATAAGATCAAGTTTAATTGATGCTATAGCAATCAAAAGAGATAACGTAGGTGTTATGGAAGCTATAACAGCTGAAGACTTTGGTAAGTTTCCTGATGGAAATCTTGCTGAGTCACTTGCCAGGGTATCTGGCGTAGGCATCGATAGAAGTAACTTAGAAGGTGAAGGTGTAGCTGTTAGAGGTTTTGGACCTGAGCTAAATTTAGTTACTTTAAATGGTCGTCAAATGCCAACAGTTCCAGGTCAATGGGGTGGTGGAAGATCATTTAATTTCGGTGATATTGCCTCACCAGGAGTTGCTGCTGTTGAACTATATAAATCAACTAATAATTCATTACCTTCAGGTGGTATTGGTTCTACTATAAATATGGTAACAACTAAACCACTGAATATTGATGGTACTAAAATTTCCTTAAGTGTGGGCAATGTTCAAGATACTACTAGTACAGAGTCTGATACTCCAGAAATTTCAGTTCTTTATGCAACCAACAATGATAACTGGGGATTTTCATTCTCAGGTTCATACCAAGATAGAAATAATCGTGAAGAAGGTACTAGAGAATCTAACTGGTTAATTCCATCAAAAATGGCAGCCATAGAAGGATACAACAGAGTTACTCCAAACCAGGCTGGTATTACTAATAATAATACAAGAGCTGATGGACTAACTTTCTATCAAGAACCTACAGCATATCAAATTAAAGATAATGATAGATTAAGAAAAAATGCACAATTAACATTCCAATGGATGTTTTCTGAAAATGTTGTTTCAACTATCGACTATACCTACAGCGGAGTAGATTTTAGTTCTGTTGGACAAATGTTTGGATCTTGGCTTGGTGGCTGGGATACTGCTTCAGGAACAGTCAATGAAAATGGTGTATTTACTGACGTTGTTGTTGGAAATAGAGCTTATGATCACCAGTTAATTTGGGGTGATACAAAAAGTGCTAACAGATCAATCGGCATTAATAATGAATTTGTTATAAGTGACTCATTAGTTGTTACTTTTGATGCTCATCACTCTGTGGCTTTAAAAAATGGTACAGAATTGCCAAATGAATTGGGTATGTCAACCGATAAAAAAGCCCAAGTAACTCATACAAATGCAGGTACATCTGGTATTAATAGCTTTGCTTATGATACAGAGTTCAATGCATCTGATTATTATATTTCGAATGTTTATGCTAGAGATGCATACAAGAAAAATAATATGAATCAATATCAATTAATTGGAGAATGGATAAATCTAAATGATGGTTTTGTTAAAACTGTTGATTTCGGTGTCTCTAGAACATTGAGTAAATTCCATGATAGAAGGTCTGAAGAAGCAAGGTCTATTTTATCCCCAACTGCTGAGGACTTTAATGATGGTTTATTTCAAAAGACGAGTTTAGATGGATTTATGGATGCATTTAATACACCAATAGGTACACCTTATTATTTCGCAGTTGACAAAGACGCTGCAATTGCTGCTTTCATTGCAGCAGGTGGTTCTATGGATCCTGGTGCTATTGATATTAATGAAAGAGTTTCAGAAGAATTAGATGCTGCTTTTATTCAGTTCAACATGGAAACTGAATATTTAGGTAAACCTTTAAATATTATTGCTGGTGTTAGATATGAAACATCAGATACTGTTTCAACATCATTAGAAGCTAAACCTGATTTAATTAGAGTAACTATGGTAGATCCAGGAGGTCTAGTATATATTTCATCACAAGGTGTTGTTGATGCTCCTAGATATGGAAGTACAGAAGATGTTCTTCCAAGTATAGCTGCTTCATACTCGCTAAGTGAAAATGAAGTTTTAAGATTTTCAGCAAGTAAAACTATCGCAAGACCAAGCCTTCAAGATAAAAGATCTGGACTGCAATATGGTAGTGCAGATTTCTGGAATCCAACAGCTTCTGGTGGTAATCCAAACCTTGAATCACTTAAATCTAATAACTATGATTTAGCATATGAAAATTACTATGCAGAAGGTAGTTATGTTGCTGTAAATATTTTTAGAAAAGAAATTTCAGATTTCATTTCATCATCAACAACCTCTGGTGTGAATGTTGATGGTTTAACAAATGCTGCTTATGGCGATCTTATTATGGCTGCTAGATCATGTGTACAAGAATGGGTTGATGCTGGCAGACCTGATACTGGTTTCCCTGGTGAGTGGGGTTCAAATCATTGCGTATCTCAACAAGCTTTATGGGCGCAACCATGGATGAATGATAATCACCACGCTATGTGGGTTGCATTAGCTAATGCTAGAGGCGTTGATACAAGTAACGGTTTCCCATATGGTCAGTGTGACTATGATGGATGGTGGAGATGTGAGCCTGGATATATAGACTCTACTTCAGCAGATCCATTAGCTCAATTTTCAATGACAAAACCTATGAATCTTGAAGAAGGTGATGTTTCTGGTCTTGAGTTAACATTGCAGCACCTTTTCGAAGGCACTCCTTACGGTATGCAGTTTAACTATACAAAAATCACCGGTGGTGATGTAGATATCGATAGAGATAATGTCGAATCACAATTTATACTTCCAGGTTTTGGTGATGCAGGTAATCTCTCTGTTTTTTATGAAGATGAAAAACATACATTCAGAGTTGCTGCCAACTACAGAGGTGAAACTGTTGCTGGCTATGCAAACTATGAGCAACCTCTATATGTTGAAGAAAGATTGCAAATAGATGCTACATATCAATACAGAGTCAACGAAAATTTCACTGTTTTTCTTGATATGATGAATATTAATGATGAAACAACACGTTTACATGCAAGATATTCAGAAATGCTATTCTTATCACAAGATCATGGTCCAATATATAAATTTGGATTTAGAGCTAATTTCTAATATTTAATATTCTTATAAAAAGAGGGCTTTTAGCCCTCTTTTTTTTGTGCTGATGATATAATTAATACGATGAAAAAATTATATTTTATATCTATATTATTTATCATAAGCTCATGCGGAGGCGGTGGCGGCGGAAGTTCTACTCCAACTCCAGCTCCAATACCATTTAATTTATCTATTGGTTTAACATCTTTTTCAGTAGATGAGGATACATCCTATAGTGGTTCATTGAATGCAACCGCCAACGAAACGGTCACTTTAAATTATTCCATAACCTCATCTACATCAAATGGAACTCTTACCCTATCTGCAGATGGAGGGATATTTTATAATCCAAATTCAGATTTTTTTGGTTCTGATCAGTTTGAGTATTCTGTAACTGCTGTTGAAAAAAATGTTACAAAAAGTGCTACTGTTAACATAACAGTTAATTCGGTAAATGATGAGCCAGAAATAGCGTTTACAACATTTACAGATTATTCAAAAGATACTCTTATATATGATTCTACCCAGACTTTTAAAGTAAGTGTTTCAGATAAAGATAATCAAGTAGAAGAAATAACTTTCGAAATTCTTATTGGTTCAGAGACAATATCTGGAGTTTTTGTTCTTGATGAATCTACTGCTACTGAAGGAGATGGTGAACTAACATTTGATTTATCTGCTTTACAAAATGGCGGTCTTTATACTGCTGAGATAAGAGCTTCTGATGGAGTAAATTTTAATTCAATTTCTTTTGAATCTTGGTTTGCTAGCAATAAAAGAACTATTACTATTCAACAAGACGATGACCCTGAAGATGGTTTTGATGGTGGAGATAAAACATCTAAAGACTATGAAATTTATTATTTATCAGGTGGACCAAATTCATTAGCTGGCACAACATACCTTTTTGTTGGTGATTCTCTAAGCGGACAATCTGACATAGATTTATACAGAAGAGCACTTATTGCCTCAGTCAATAAACTTAATGATTCAGATGCATCTGGTTTTTTTAACCCAGATTACTTTACCATCTTGTCAGTTGAACCAATTGATCCCGATGGAACATCACCTTTTGGCGTTAGAACTGGATGTTATGACTGGGATGAGGATGTGTATTGTATTGGTGATATGGATACGGATATATTTTCAGATTTCTTACCTGATTATAGATATCGCGATCATTTAATATCGACTCTTACTCGTATTGAGGGTAGAGGAGTCAACTTGGGAAATAGAAACATTCAACCTATTAGAGAAAATGATCCAGAACGAACAAGCACCACGCTAATGCATGAGCTTGGTCATGCTCATGGTGAAATGGGTGATGAGTACAGAACAGATGACGATAGAGATGTAAGTGCATATGCAGATTTGAATGTTAATACAACCACAGAACCCACAGTATCTTTAGTTAAATGGAATCATCATATAGAAGATCAACTTAATGTTCTGGGCCAAGAAATTAAAGTCTGTTACAACACTAGTGATGGAAGAATTTATGATAGAGATGCTGATGAGTATGTTGACGGTTTAGATTGTGATTGTCTTGCTAATGAATGGGATTCTGAGGGCAATTTTATAAGAAAAAATCCTGAATGTTCCAAGGTAGGTCTTTTTGAAGGTAATTATTATGGAGAATTTGATAATTACAGGCCAACATTTTGTTCAATTATGGACTCTTGCAGCAGCGGAGGATATGGGCCAGTAAATGTTGAAGGTTTTGCTATAGGATCTATACAAAATCAGGGTTTTTATGATGCCTTTGATGATGTTGATATTGGATTTACATCAAATAATGCTGGATGGCAGATGACAGTTAATGCAAGTTACGATACTTCTAAAATTACATTGAAATGGTATGTAAATGGTATTGAAGATACCTCTAAGCAAAATCAAACTAGCGTCACTTTTAACAGGCCATCAAATAATGAAGTTCAGATATACACAGCAAAAGCTTTTGATCTAACTGGAACTATAATTGCTAGCGATGATGTTCTTGATAATACTGATTTTTATGAGGGATTGTTTCAATCTTATTTTATTTGGTGCGCAGACTATGATCAAGCAGAAGGTGCTTGCAATGACTTCCGAACTGAACCAAATCCTTCGGAATATAGTGATTTTGATTATGGTTATATGGATGGGCCTTTAGGTTTTTCATGGGGTATAAATTGGGCAAAATGGTAAACAAAGTATTTATTTTATTGATATTAACTGTAAGCGTATTAAATGCAGATGTTAATAACGAACCCTCTAAATTATTTTCTATTGAAAAAATTTCAATTGACAAAGAAGCTAGAATATTTAGTATCATAGCCAATCCAGATAATATATTTATAAAAAATATAGATATAGCCAAGCCTAACAAAACATTATTTAAGCGTTTTGGTACTGTTACTCGTAAAGATAAATATGTGTTAAGTATTTTGAATTCTGAAAGTAAACAAGTTTTTCTTATAGGCTTGGGAAATCCTTTTTATATTCATGCAGATCATATAGGACATGAGGAAAGTCATGTTTTTGGTGGTTATATTGATCAAGAGCTAAAGGTTGCTATCCCCTTAAATGTAAAGGCTGAGTATCTTGTTTTACTTTCTCAAGACGAGTTTGGTTTTAAAGAAATAAAAAAAATTAAGATTAATTAATTCAATTTCTTAATTGCTATTTAGTCCATAGGATTTATAGATAATATCTGCTTGAAAGCACAAAATTTAAAGGTTATATTACTCAACCAATGCGGTACTAGCTCAGTTGGTAGAGCGTCTGCTTGCCAAGCAGAAGGCCGCCGGTTCGAGACCGGCGTACCGCACCATTTATATATAAATTCTGTATATTTTTAATTTATCTAACAATTCTTTAAATGCTATCTTAAGATTTAGTTCACAAATTTATAACTCATGCTAAGAATTCTAATTTTGGTTTTTATACTTACTTCTTGTGGCGGCGGAGGAACTAGTAGCAGTTCGCCTATAGATACAGGTAATAATTCAGGAAATAATCAAAATAATAATAATGGAGAACAATGCGAACAGTATCAGGATAGGGTTTTTAAATGCGAATTTACTCATGGCAATTTATCTAGATACTACTATATACATCAACCTCACCCTGAGGCTCAGGGTTCAAGCTCTGTATTATTTAATCTTCACGGATATGGAAGCAATGCTTTAGCTCAGATGCAGTATGGAGACTTTAGAGATTTTGCAAACAACAAAGAAAATAATTTCATATTAATTCACCCACAAGGAGCACCATTAAATACAGCTTTAACCTCAAGTGCATCTCATTGGAATTCTGGAGGTTGGACTATAGGCAGCACGGTAGATGATGTAGATTTTATAGATACAATTATTGGCTTTATTTCTCAGAAATATAATATTAATCAAGACAGAATATATTCTACAGGTATGTCGAATGGTGGATTTATGAGCTATCACTTAGCTTGTAATCTAAGCTCAAAAATAGCAGCAGTAGCATCTGTTACAGGCTCAATGAGTCGTGAAACATTTAATAGTTGCGATCCTTCTCATCCTACTCCAGTGTTGCAAATACACGGAACTATTGATGGAACAGTTCCCTTTGATGGCAATTCTGCTCTTGGTATGGAAAGCATTCCTGATGTTATAGAGTTTTGGAGATCCTACAATTCATGCTCATTAGATCCAGTTATTAAAATAGAGGATTTTTTTGAAATTGGTTATTCTGTTGAACATCAGGTATATGGGAGCTGCCTCAATGAGGTTCAGGTTGAATTATATAAAGTTGAGGGAATGTGGCACACATGGCCTAAAGAGGAAGATTTTGGAATCAGCGCATCAAAAGTAATATGGGAATTTTTCAATACCTATGATTACAACGGGAGAATGAATTAAGTATAAAATATATACATTAATATTACTTTCATCAGATTATCTTGATGTAATATTAAAGATTAAATATATATAGGAGAGAATATATGAAATTTTTATTTACATTAGCATTAACAATGTCATTTATTGCTTTTGCTCAAGAAGAAGAATCATACAAATATCAACCAGAAACAAATAAAGCAGAATACTATATTGGGACCTACAATAAAGGTAAAGATTTTGATGATCTTGCAGAATGGTATGGAAAATTTGCTAAATGGGCTGAAGGTCAGGGTGATATATACAAAAATATGACAGTCGCAATTTTACAACCCCAATTTCATTCAAATATGGGAGCTTTAGATGTAATGTGGGTTAATACATTTCCAACACCAAGTGAGCAATTCACCGGGCTGGAAACATGGGTAACAGGTGGAGGAGCTAAGTTATTGGATTCATTACCTGTAACTAATTCACAACAAGTTGATACATGGCAATGGACCCTATCTCAGCCTGCTAGTATGGTTGCAGGAAATGTAATGTATGCAACTTATTCTGATTGTAGTTTAGAAGAAGGATACACAATGAGAAAAGTTCATGATCTTTATAAAGATTTTGCTATCTATGCACAGTCAGTAGGGGACACTACTGGAAGAAAAATGATTGTTCCTACTGCTGGGGCTCAACTTCCAGATGGTGTTGATTTTGTCAGATTAATGTATTCATCATCTATATCAGAGTCTGGAGCTAATGCAGAATTATTTTGGGAAAAAATAGCTGAATCTGAAGCAAACTCAAACCTGAAAGGGTTTTCTTGTAATAATGGAAGGTCGTACATTGGGACAGCAATGAGAACTCCAGGATAACTAGAATTATTTTAATAATGGGAGCTCATGCTCCCATTTTTTTTATTTAATGCATAATAATCTTGTGAATCATTTTTCAAATCATATAGCTATTATTGGCGCTGGAATATCAGGACTAGCTTTAGCATGCATTCTAAAAAAAGCACAAATCCCTGTTGTTGTATTTGAAAAATCCAAACAAGTTAGTGATTATGGCGCCGGAATATCATTATCGCCAAATGGAATGAGAGTACTAAAAGAGCTTGATCTGTTTAATGAAGTTGTTTCAGTTTCTGCAAATCCCAATCAAGCATCGTTTTTTTTTGGAAATAAAAAAATTAATTCCTTTAAGGTAGATGTTGTAACAGCATCAAGACAAATTTTATATAAATCATTATATGAAAAATATAAACTTTTGAATGGTGAGATTTTATTTGATCATGAATTATCAGATGTAGATTGCATAAATTTAAAGGTATCTTTTACAAATAATAAAGAATATAAAATTGCACATATTGCAGCATGTGATGGCATTAAATCATTATGTAGACAAAAAATTGAGCCAAAGAGTAAACCAATTTATAGTGGTTATTCTGTATGGAGGGCAGTAGTTAATAAAAACCAAAAAGAAACTAAAACTTTTTTAGGACCCAATCATCACATTGTCACTTATCCAATTTCTAATTCACAAATTAGTTTTGTTGCAGCTATAAGAACATCTAAACAATACAAAGAATCATGGCGATCTTTGGGTACATTCAATGAACTTAAAGAAGATCTAATTAAAAGCAATACTGATTTCTATTCTTTTATCAATGACGATACTCCTTTATTTAAATGGGGTGTTTATATAAGACCCTTTGTAAAAAATCTTAAATATAAGAACCTTACCTTGCTAGGTGATGCTGCTCACCCAATAGTTCCATTTCTAGGTCAGGGCGGATGCTTGGCTCTTGAAGATGCTTATGTGTTTGGTAATTTATTAATAAAATATGATTCTGATTTTAATAAAGCCCAAAATGCATATGAATTACTTAGAAAAAAAAGAATAATGACAGTAATGAATTTATCATTCAGACAGGGTTACTTAAATCATATTTCCAATCCTGTACTAGTTTTTTTAAGAAATCTTGTTATGAAATATCTGCCTTCTTTGGCAATGAGATCTATTAAAACTAAGGTATGGAATTATGATCCGAGTGTGGATATTAGAAATTTTGATTAAAGATTGATAGTTTTTAGTGTTGGTAATTTCATTCAACTTGCTATAATTCTTCGATGAATATTTTTACAAAATTAGCCTCTTTTTTTCATAGCTCAAAATCAAAAAACCAAGACTCTAGCTTGAATCCTGTTTCTTTAAATATTTCAAAACATTTAAAAGATTTTTTAGAGAACGAGGTTCTCGATGGCTTAGATATTTCTAAGGAGCATTTCTGGTCTTCTTTTGAAGAAATTGTTAATGAATTTTCTCCTAGAAATAAAGCTTTATTGCAAAAAAGAGAAGATATTCAAACACAAATTGATAACTGGCACCTTGAATATAAAGGTCAAGATTTTAATCATGCTGAATATAAATCTTTTTTAACTGATATTGGCTATATTGCTCCTAGAAGCCCAGATTTTTTAATATCTACTGACAATGTAGACCCTGAAATTAAAACAATTGCTGGTCCTCAGCTAGTAGTTCCAGTAATGAATGCAAGATTTGCACTTAATGCTGCAAATGCCAGATGGGGTAGTCTCTATGATGCATTATATGGAACTGATGTTATTAGTGAAGATAATGGAGCCGAAAAAGTAGGTGGCTATAACCCAGTTAGAGGAGATAAAGTTATAGATTTTGCAAAAAACTTTTTGGATGAAACCGTACCTCTTGAACAAGGAAGCTTCAGAGACGTTCTAGGCTTTGAATTTGTTGACAGCAAAATTCAAGCACTTCTTCCAGACCTCGGCAAGGTTGGTTTAAAAAACCCGTCTCAATATATTGGCTATAGTGCTAATGGCAGCAACGCATATGCTCTTTTATTTAAAAATAATAATTTATATTTTGAAATTCAAATTGATCCAAATCACTCTATTGGTCAAACTGATCAAGCAGGCATTAAAGATATTCTTATGGAATCTGCTATTACTACAATTCAAGATTGCGAAGATTCTGTTGCAGCAGTTGATGGAGAGGACAAGACAACAGTTTATAGAAATTGGCTAGGTCTTATGAAGGGTAATTTAACAGAAACCTTCAGTAAAAATGGCTCTAATATGACTAGAGAACTAAATCCTGATAGACATTATGTTTCAAAGACTGGGGAAGACTTGGTCTTGTCTGGCAGGAGTTTAATGTTAGTTAGAAACGTGGGCCATCTAATGACTAATCCAGGTATTTTGGATGCTAATGGGAATGAGGTTCCTGAAGGTATCATGGATGCAATGTTCACTATTTGTATAGCAATGCATGATTTAAATAAAAATAGTCCATATCAAAATTCTAAAGCTGGCAGCATATATATTGTAAAACCTAAAATGCATGGACCAGAGGAAGTTCAATTTACATGTGATTTATTTGCTGCGGTAGAGAAGGCTTTAGGCCTTCCTAACCTAACTGCCAAAATAGGTATTATGGATGAAGAGAGAAGAACAACGGTTAATTTAAAAGAATGCATAGAAGTCGCTAAAGATAGAGTTATATTTATTAATACAGGATTTTTAGACAGAACCGGGGATGAGATTCATACAAGCATGGAAGCTGGCCCTATGATAACTAAAGCTGCCATGAAACAACATCAGTGGATTACTTCATACGAAAACTGGAATGTTGATATTGGTCTTGAAACAGGATTTAAAGACAGAGCTCAAATAGGTAAAGGTATGTGGCCTATGCCTGATGAAATGCTTGGCATGTATAACACCAAAACAATGCATCCAAAAGCAGGAGCTAATTGCGCTTGGGTCCCATCACCAACAGCCGCAACTCTTCATGCAATTCACTATCATCAAATATTGGTTGGTAACGAACAGTCTTCAATTATGAAAAGGGAAAAAGCTAGCTTAGATGCTATTTTAGATATTCCTGTTCACAAAAACCCATCTGAGATTTCAGCTGAAGAAATTCAAGCTGAATTAGATAATAATTGCCAAGGAATCCTTGGATATGTTGTTAGATGGGTAGATCAAGGTGTTGGATGCTCTAAGGTTCCTGATATTAACAATGTAGGTCTCATGGAAGATAGAGCTACTTGCAGAATCTCTAGTCAACACATAGCTAATTGGCTGCATCACGGTCTTTGCTCAAAGGAACAGGTGTTAGATTCAATGAAAAAAATGGCCTTGGTGGTTGACGAACAAAATGCTCCTGATAGCTCCTATATGCCAATGGCTCCATCATACGATGGTCTTGCTTTTGAAGCAGCATGCAACCTTGCTATTAAAGGAAGAGTTCAGCCCAGCGGATATACAGAACCTATTCTTCATCAAACAAGAATAAAATTTAAATCCTAATATGAAAGCCTATTGGGTTGTTAGAGGACACATATTAAATTCTGATGAGTATGGTAAATATATTCAGCTCGCAGGACCAATAATTAATAAATATCATGGCACTTTTTTGTCTAGAGGTGGAAAGCAAGAGGAAAAAGAAGGATCTGGCTTTGAAAGAACAGTGCTTATTGAATTTAATAGTTTTGAAGAAGCTCTCTTTTGCTACAGCTCAGATGAATATCAAGAAGCACTTGAGTTTGTAAAAAATTCTGCCGAAAGACTGGTTGTTATTGTAGAGGGACTTCATTAAGTTATTTTGAATAGTTCTTTGCGTTCAATGATAAAATTTTGATATGAAAGTTATACAATTTGTTCCAACTCTAGACAGTGGGGGTGTGGAGCAAGGTGTTCTGGAAATATCTAGAACATTAGTAGAGAACAATCATGAATCTCATGTTGTATCTGCAGGCGGTCGACTCGTCGATCAATTAATTCAAAATGGAACCCATCACCACAAATGGGATCTGCATAAAAAAAATATTTTTACATTCAAGCATGTAAAACCTCTTAGAAAATGGATCATGTCAATCAATCCAGATATTGTCCATGTAAGGTCAAGAATGCCTGCATGGATAGTTTGGCAGGCTTTAAAGGGTATTCCATTAAATAGTAGACCCTCTTTGGTATCTACAATTCATGGCTTATATTCTGTTAATTTTTACAGTGCAATCATGTCAAAGCCGCAAAATATAATCACTGTCTCCAAAGCTGCAAATGATTATCTTATTAAAAACTATACAAAGTCTTCAGATAAAAATATAAAACTTATATACAGAGGCATAGATGATAAGGAATATTATAAAAACTATAAACCAGATCAGGCATGGTTAAGCCAATGGTATGACATGTATCCTGATACACGTAATACAAAATTATTAACAATAGCCGGAAGGATATCTCCCTTAAAAGATTTTGAAAAAATTATCTCCTTGGCAAAATCAGTTAAAGATAACTCACCTCATAGATTTAAGATATTAATTGCTGGTGAAGCAAAGGATAAGCATCAAAAATATTTAAATACATTAAAAGAGAAAATAAAATCTCTTAATCTTGAAGGGGATGTATATTTTTTAAATTTTAGAAAAGATATTAAAAATATATATTCAATTTCATCTATTGTATACAACACCTCTAATAAGCCTGAGTCATTTGGTAGAAGTATTTTAGAGCCATTATCTATAGGAATACCATGTATTGGCTATAACAGAGGCGGTGTAAAAGAGATATTAGAGACTCTTTTCCCCTATGGTTTGGTTGAACCAGATGACAAAGAATCATTGTTAAATAAAACACTGGCGATACTTGATGGTGATAATATTAATATAAAAGAAAATACAGAATTTTTAACCTCAAATATGTGCAAACAAACCATAGATTTCTATCAGGAAATATCTTCATGATTATTATAGCAATTGTCATTGATATTATTTTGATCTTACTTTCACTAAAGTACGTATGGTGGTATCCAAATGCAAATTTAAATAAGACAAGAATCATGATGTATCACATGATTGCTGAGCAGCTTCCAAATGAAAAGAAATCAGGTTTAAGGGTTTCTCCAGAAATGTTTGAAAAACATCTAGAATATTTTTCAGACAATGGCTGGAGATTTATAAAAATGTCCGAGCTAGATAAGTTTAAGAATGATAGTAAGGTTGTTGCCATTACTTTTGATGATGGCTACCTAGATAATTACACCAAAGCACTCCCGCTTTTACAAAAATATAATGCATGCGCTACCCTATACCTAGTTATAGATAGGCATAATAATGACTGGTCAATAAAAAAGAATCCTAAACATAATTCTGGAATCTTGGCTTCAGAAGAAAAATTATCCGATCAACAGATTCAGGAAATGTTAGATTCTGGTGTGTTTGAATTAGGCGGACATACAATTTCCCATCCTTATTTACCCAATACATCTATAGATGTTAAAAAGCATGAGATACTTGAATGCAAAAATATTCTAGAAACAACATTTAATACTAAGGTCTCTAGTTTTGCATATCCTTTTGGAATATATAATGCTGAGGATATTGAAATTATAGAAACTAGTAACTTTAAATCAGCTGTTACCACCGACGAAGGAGTAGTTAATAGTGATACACCCTTTGAACTTAAAAGAATAAAAGCATCTGGCAAGGATAACTTTTTTGCTTTTAAATTAAGAGTACAAAAGGGTTTTAGAGGATTTATTTAATAATTAATTATGTACAAAACTTTCTACATCTTCTTGCTATTTACTACAGGGTTTTTATTTGCAGAATACAAAAATACCAATGGCGTTGCCTCTGATAAGTCATTTGGTGATATGCTTCAATGGATTAGGTCTGATATTGAGCCAGAGATTACTAAAATTGAACTCTCATCAGATTGGCAGAAGCTAAACTTATCTGAAGATGATAATTATGCTATCTGGATAGGGCATTCTACTTTTTTAATCAAGAAGAACGGAGTAACTATTCTTACTGATCCAATATTTTCTAAAAGAGCATCACCTTTTAGAAATATTGGTCCAAAAAGATTAATACCACCAGCTATACCATTAGATGCAATACCTCATATTGATATCGTTACTGTAAGCCATAATCACTATGATCATTTAGATATTCATTCTTTAAAAAAAATCTCAATAAAACATCCTGAAGCAATTTTTTTAGTACCTACTGGCGATGAAAAATTATTAAAAAGAAAAAAAATTAAGAATGTATATAATTTTGAATGGTGGGAATCAATTGAACATAAAGGCTTCGAAATCACCTTTACTCCTGTGCAGCACTGGTCTAAAAGATCTCTGTTTGATAGAAATAAAAGCTTATGGGGAGGGTGGTTTTTTAATCATAAAGATTATTCTTTATATCACGCAGGTGACACAGGCTATTCTAAAGATTTTATTGATACTAAAATAAAACTAGGATCTCCGAAATATGCTTTTATACCTATTGGAGCTTATGATCCGGAGTGGTTTATGGCAGAAAGTCATGTAAATCCAGAAGATGCAGTTCAGATAATGTTAGATCTAGAAGCTGAAAAAGCATTCGGCATGCATTGGGCTACTTTTGTCTTAACAGACGAGGACACTATTGAACCAAAAATAAGGCTTGAAAAAGAAATTATGAAATATAAAGACCTTGATTTTATTTCTGTTTCACCAGGAAGCATTATCAATTTAGATTAAGTTAAAAAAATGTTATTTTTTTATAAAAAAGTGTTGACATGAATTTTGAAAAGAGTATATTTACTAGACCAACTTGATTCCGACTAACAATCAACTGCAGACGGGAGTTAGAGAGAATAAAGGAGGAAGAGCCCATAGGGTGAAAGCGTTTGTAAGAGTCGACGATAAAAAAGAGCTTATAGACCCACCAAGAATTCAAGAGAAAGAATTCGAGGAGCCAGAGAGAATCTCACTCAGGACCCCTAAGGAACTCGAACTAAAGAAACAGAGCTAGTCTCTGTTTTTTTTCGTCTTGAATTTATTATTAATAAACCTCCTTATCTATATAATAATATTTCAAGTAAATATTTAGATATCGTTATAGTAAAATATTGTAAGGAAACAATATTATGAAACAATTATTATTCTTACTTTATTTAACACTATTTTTTCAAGTTGAAGCCCAAGTATATAAAGATGACTCTAACTGCAGCGCTACTATTAAGCAAACCATGAAAGCTTCCTCTTCCTATCCAGGAAGACAGGGTTATGGTGTTGTTAATTTTGATATTAATACTGATGGATCTGTATTAAATTTAAAGGCTGTTGATTCTCAATGTGCAATCTCGAGAAATGGAGACGGAAGTATTTTATTTAAGCGATGTCCTTTTTTTAAATTAAGTTCTTTTGCTGCTGGAAGGTATTTAAAATTTTCACCCCCTAAAAATAAAGACGGAATTTCTTGTATGGTTAAAAATCAACAGCATGTATTCACTTACCATAAATATAGAGTTAGATTTGATAACCCTATGGAGTTTTTACTCACAGAGGATTTTCCAAATTTTTTAGATAGGGATGATACAAATAAACTTCAGGAACCTTTGTTTCAAAATATACCAAATCCAGATGCAGTTCAGCCACCTGAGCCTATTAGCCCTCCAGGGTCCTCGAATATGCCGCCAAACGGTTAAAATATTTATATTTAAAATTTAGTTTTGTACTTATAATACCTATCTGTAGTTTGGGGCTATAGCTCAGCTGGGAGAGCGCTTGCGTGGCACGCAAGAGGTCGGCGGTTCGATCCCGCCTAGCTCCACCAATCCTCCGCTTGGAGATGTTTTTCCTCCCATAACCCTATAAGGTAAGCTATATTTAGTGTTTCCAATTTCTTCATCTATGACTTTTAGATTTTCTTCAAAAATGAAATTAAAGATGATCTTTTTCATATTTGAATCTGCTTGTTGCCAGGCTTTATCTGGATGACTTAAAAGGGTTTTTCCTTGGAGTTTAAACCTTATTACATCATCTTCAGAGCACTGTACCTGCTCTAAAGCCTTTATTTGCCTATCAATAGACTCTATTTCTTTTTCTAAAGCTTTTATCAAAGAAGGATTAGATGTCTGAATAAATTTTTCTAACTGAGCCTTTTTTCTTTTAGCCAATTCATCTATTTTAATTTGATTATGGTTTTTGATACTGCTTAGGTGATTAGAATTTTTATTAAAAGTATCTTCCATAATCTTATCAGCTAGTTTTAATACATCTTTATTGATACGGGCCTTCTTTAAAAGCTCAATAAATTCATCATGGATAATATCTCTTGGGATATTTTTAGGCTTAATATCACATATATCTCTAGATGAATCGCATCTGTAATAAGGATATTTCTTTTTATCCCTACCAGTAGAATAATTACCTAATAACTTAGTTGAACATGAACCACATTCAATATCGCCTTTAAGAGGGAAGTGTTCAATGCCAACAACACCGTATTTTTTTCTGCGCTTAGACTGAAGCCTCTCTTGTACTTTAAAGAATAAATCCCTTGCTATGAAGCCATCATGAGTTGCATTAATATTTTCAATATCCCACTTTGGATAATCTATTACGCCTATATATAGTTTGTTAGTTAAAAGTTTTTTAATGAATTCACTCTGAACTCTATATGGCCTATTGTTTTTAGGACTAATTAATTGTTTTGCTTCTTTGGAATATTTAATACTCTCATACGTTATATATCTTCCAAGCGCATAGTCCTCATAGATTTTTTTAATTACTAAAGAGTTAGCCTTATCTGGATATAAAATTTTATTTCTTAGAATCATTCCAACTGGTGGTCTAAATAACCAATATCCAGCTCTTATTCTTTCCCTCATCCTTGAATTTACTCGGGCTGTATTCATGGCCCTATAATAATCAGCAGTACTTACTGCTATTCCTTCATGTAGACGATTTATAGGATTTTTAGATTCTAGATCTTCTTTAACTGACAATAATTCTCCACCATATCTTCTGATTTTTGCTTTAAAAAAATAATAATCCTCAATATTTCTTGAGAACCTAGAAACATCATCAAAAATTATAAAAGTTTCACCTTTTCTTTTTTTTATAAAATCTATCATTTGATGTAAGCCAGGTCTCTCAAATGTATTTCCAGAAATTGCACCATCTTTAAAGCTATTGATGATATCTATATTTTTATTCTTAGCAAAATTAAGACAAGCAGTATATTGGCTATCTAAACCATTGCCCTCAGTAATTTGTTTCAATGATGAAACTCTTGTATAAATGACTCCCTCTCTAGTTATAGTATTCATCAAATAACCTCTCACTTAGTTCTATTAATTGATTAATGATTAAAAGTTTATCAGAATCTGATAACTCAAGATTTTCTAGATATTTCAAATAAGCTTCCATAGACATACGTCTCCTGTAAAAGCAGATTGAAATCTTTCAATGGAATTAATGCGTCTGCATTAACTGCGTGTTAAAAATTTAATATAACTATTTTTTTTTCAGGTTTCTACCATTTTTTATCAATAAAGATATCTTTTCTAAAATTTATTCCAGTATGGGTTGAAATTATTCCAATATGGGTTAATTTAGAGCATAAATTAAATTAAATTAAATTAAATTAAATTGAGTAAAAAACTATTACCTATAACTTTCAGTATTTTATTTATCGTCTCCTGCGGTGGTGGAGGTGGTGGCGGTGGAAGTACACCAACACCTCCAACAACCCCAGCACCAACCGTTAATTTATCAGCTGAGCCAACTTCAGTACTTCTTGAAAGTACTTCAACCCTTACCTGGTCTTCAACCAATGCCACTTCTTGTTCTGCTAGCTGGACCACTCAAACAGGTACTTCTGGCTCAGAAGCAGTAACTATTACTACAGTAGGTAATAATAGCTTTTCAATTTCATGTACTGGAGCAGGTGGCACTAGATCAGCATCAGTTACTGTTGAAGGTTATAGAGAAACAGATGGGGTGGTTGTAGATGGTTATATTTCAGGAGCTGAAGTTTGTATAGATGAAGACGAAAGCTGGACCTGTGATTCAAATGAAAATTCAACCACTTCGGATAACGAAGGTAAATTTACTATTCGTTATGCCAACGGTAATTTGGTATCAATTGGTGGAACAGATTTAGACTCTCAGACCCTTTTAGATAATCTTTTAATTACCCATAAACTAACCGGCCATTCAGATTTTAAAGCCGTTACCCCGGTAACTTCTGTTGCTGCTTTTATGGAAGATGCTTCTCTGGTTAATGCAGCATTAGGAATAGATTCATCCATTGATGTTTTTACTTTTGATCCTGTTGCCAACAAAGGCGATGGTGGAATTAATGACTATTTATATGAGAAGGGTAATCAGCTCACGGTCCTTGCTTTTGCTCTGCAAAACATAACCAATGATTTAAACACTACCACTGAAACCACTCAGGATTACTTTAAAGCTATCACTGAGGAGATAGAAAAAGAATACACAGAAACTGAAACGAAGGTAGATATTGAAACCGAAACCTTTATTACTAATGTTATTGAAAATGTTATAGAAACCAAATCAGTCACTATTGATGAGACGGCTAAAGCTAATACCACCAAAGCCCTTGCTGGGATTTTACCGGTTATTGAAGTTAAATCATCAGATGATTTAACTACAGCTGTTATTCGTTTTGCTGTATCAACCCTGCAAACCGATATTCAAGCCATTGCTAACGGGACTGCAACTGCTGAGACGGTAACCAGTTATACCAGTGATGTATTAACTTATATAGCAGAAGATCAGAATGTAGATTCTGGAGAAATAACACCAAATATCAGTGCAATAGCAGATTCTGCAACCACATCTGAAGATACTGAAGTAGAAATCAACGTACTACTTAATGATTCCTATTTAACCTCATCGCCTATTAGCGTAACTGCTGGAAATGGCTCTAACGGAACAATCAGTGTTGCAAGTAATATTGTTACTTATACTCCTGATGCAGACTACAACGGTACTGATACCTTTACTTATACTCTTAACCAAGGAGTAAAAACCTCCAGTGCTAATGTCACAGTAACCATTGAAGCAGTTAACGATACCCCAACTATTGATATAGCATCTACCATCCAAGTACAAGAAAATCAAACAGCAGTAACAACTGTTTCAATCTCAGATGTAGATGAAGATGAATTAACGTTAACACTAGGTGGTACCGATGCCGATAGTTTTAATTTATCTGATGAGAATGTCTTAACTTTTAAAGAATTACCAGACTATGAAACTCAAGATTCATACTCAATTACACTGACATTAACTGACGGCACCGAAACAGTAACAAAAGATGTAACTATTGCTATAACTAATGTAAATGATTCTTTTTCTGGTGAAGTAATTGATGGATATATCTCTGGCGCTGAAATATTTATAGATCAAAATTTCAATTTTGCAAAAGATCCAGAAGAATATTCAACTACTACAAATTCAGACGGATCTTTTTTAATTAATATAGATGATACAAGTTTATTTGAATGTTTAATAAATAGACCAATAGTTGCAGATGTACCTGTTGGGGCTGTTGATTCAACTCTTGGAGAAGTTGCACAAGCTTATCAGATGATCTTGCCTTCAATCTCTGATACAGGTAATAGCTCAATTGTAGTTTCACCATTTACAAGTTTGCTTGGTGATGCGGTAATTCAAGGAAAAAGCTCATCTGGTATTGTTGAAGATATATTAGTTTCTGCTAGTTGTGGGGCACAAGCTAATACTATCGACGCGAGCATTACTAATGAGTTATCACAGCTAAAAAATACCATTGAATCTAGTCTTGATATTTCATTTGATGATCTCTTGATTGATTTTATTGAAAACAACAATAACTCAATAGTTAATGAAACCAATGCTCAGAATATTGCGGAATTTTTTCCTTATTTCAAAGAACTCTCCGATGAGTTTGATTCAGAACTATCGGAAATTCATAATAAATCAATTAATACAAACATCACTATAAAAAAAGATTCTATAAACTCTATCCTGTCTGATTCAGAGATTTCGGAAATACCATTAAGTTTTATTGCAATTTATGAAACAGAGCCCAGTGACTCAGGATGGTTTATTCAAGAAAAAATTAATGCTTATGGTGCATCTATAACCAAATCAGGAGAGATGAAGCATTTTACATGTTTTACAGATGCTGAAAATTGCTCAACAACAGAAAGAAGCCTAGTAGCATTAAGAAACGCTTCGGAAAGATATACCAGAACGAGCACGTTTTTAAATAATAACTACAATCCAACTAACTATAACTATCAATTGGTTATTGAAGATGAGCAAAGAGTAGATTTTGATATAAACGGTAATCCAAAAAATAGAGTTTGTATTTATCAGAATTGGCTCTACTTAGTGCCTGTTAATAGTAAAGAAAATTTCACTACAAATGATAGATATAGTACTGGTGCATCAGACGGAGTCAATAATGTTGATGATTGTGTGTCAGTTTTAGAGAACAAAGATGAAGCTTTATTTGTTGCATTAGTTGATAAGTATGATGATGGTATCTATTTTGAGGAAATAGACATAAGAATCAGTAATCCAAGTTATTCTGAATCTACTTTTTTTGTTAATAAAGTAAATAATATCTATCAAAACAGAGATACTTTAAATCTTGATCCATTAATTCAAGAAATTGCATCAATTCCAAGAACATTTAAGCAGATTTCAGTTCTTAGGAACAAGCTATCATCTTCATCAACGGACCAAGTTTCAATTTATTGGACAAAAAGAGATGCTGATGGAAATCAATTAGAATCAGCAAAAATAGATATTAAATATAATCCAGATGATGATGGATTTACATATGGCACATTCATGAATTCAGATACGGGCTCTGAATACACCGAAGTGATTAGTACTAAAGGCCAAACCGCAAGGAATGATTTATTTTCAACTATTAGCTCAAAATCAAATATTTTTGGTACTCAAGAGTTCATAGGTTCTTCACCTGTTACCGACAACATAATAGCTATATCTGGAAAGACTATAGATGGTTATATAGAAGGGGCTAATGTATTTTTTGATGTCAACTTTAATCAAAGATTGGATAGGGGTGAGTATTCTGCTACTACTAATGAAAATGGATTCTTTGAAATTCGTGTTAATGAAGAAGATGAGTCTTGTGTTAAGGCTAGGCCAATAATTGCAGATGTGCCTGTTGGTGCTAATGACTCATCTTTAGGTGAGGTTACCAAAGCCTATCAGATGGTTTTGCCATCAGTTAATGATGCGGGATCTAATCAAATTGTTATATCTCCATTTACATCATTAATAGGCGAAGCAATTCTTAAAGGCAAGAATTCGTCAGATTTATCCGAAGACTTAAGCGTTGCCGAAGGGTGTAGCACTGCTGGTGACACGGTTGCAGAAAATATTTCAACCGAAGTAAACTCATTAATTAATGAGATAGAAAGCACATTTGATGTTGCTTGGGCTGATTTAATATCTGACTTTGTTTCCACAGGAGGCTCCGGAAATATTACTGAAGATATTGCAGCAAAAGTGGCAGCATTTTTTCCATATTATAAAGAAATCAAAGATGAGATTTCATCTGAGTTATCCTCTAGATACAATAAAGATGTAACAGCAAACGTATCTTTATCAAAAGATGCTTTAGAAGCTATTTTATCTGATGGAGAATTTACAGAACTGCCTCTTGAATTTTTCTCGGTATACCAGACTAGTCCAAATGCTCAAGGTTTTTACAATGTAGATGAAATTAGCTCAACAGGGGCAACTGTAACTGCAAATGGAGAGCTTAAAAGACATCTTTGTACTTTAAGTAATTCATCTGATTGTGATATTAGTGGCTTAACTTTAAATGGAGTTGGTAACGCATCTAAGAGTTATATTCGACAAGTAAACATAAATAATGATAATTATACTGTTGATGGTGTTGATGGTAATATCAATATTAGAGGAAGCGATTCTAGGGGTTTCCATGATACAGATTCTAATCCTGAATCATTTTGTGAATCAGAAGAAACTATTCAATTTGTTGGGCCTCAAGATAGCAAAGGTCTCCAAATGGAGTACAGATATGGCTTTGGTAGGTATGCAAATAACTTAAAAGATTGTGCAGAACTTCCAGGTTATGGGCCTGCTATTCGCTTAAGAATTGAAAAGCAAGGTAGGGGAGATAATTTTCCTGATGCCTCACCAACTTGGGCACTTCAGTTTATGGTTAACAACCATGGAACATCTAGGCTTACTGAAAGTAAAGTTTTTAATATTATAGATAATGACCAGCTTGATCCAGAGGCATTGATTAAAGAAGTTGCAGCATTACCTGCAGGCTTATCTCAAATTAATGAGATGAGAAAATTATTATCATATGGAGAATCAGCCTTTTATTATTATTCTCCAAATACCGGTGTTGATATGAATGCAGGTGAGCCATTTGTTACATATGGACTTCAACTGTCATCTGTACCAAGAGATGACCAGTTTTACCATAGTGAAGATAGAATTGGCATGCCTAGCCAAGATATTCAAAGACTTAGCGGCCAGGCTGCTAGAGATGCAATTTTTAACATTATGAGTGGATCTGATTATGACTATGACGGTTTTATAGGTGAGTCTGCACCTGTATCAAATATATTATTTGAATATGAAAGCCAAGGTGTTCAATTTTCTGATAGATTAATTAGCGGAAAAAATCGAGACTATAGAGTTTATCCGAGATTAAACTCAACTACAGATTGGATTGATGCTTCACTTATTGGATCAGAAATATCTAAAGCATCTATGGATGCATTTATAAATGGTGAATATACAACCAATACAAGTTTCTTCCTTGGTTTGAATGTTGATGCGCCATTTACGAGTGTTGAAGAGTTTAATTTAAGAATATTCTCAAATGATAATTACTCATCATCATCTGAGTATTTAGATCTAACAGTTGAGTTAAAAATTGAAACACTTCCTTCTGGAGCTATACAAGTTACCTGGCTTGATCAAGGAAAAGTAACTTTTAAATTTGTTGATGACGACGTTTCTATTACAAAAACTGTTGTAAATAATGACGGTGATAAAGCAAGATCTATTCCAAAGGGTAATTATACTTTCGAAGATTTTGATTTCTTAAAATCTTTACTTGATAAAGTTAGGGGTCAGTTTGGGTCATCTGAACTTCAACTAATAAAAGATTTTTTCAAAAATGGATCAGATTATTCTTATAAAATTGATTTAGGTGCTTATGCAATTCTTGATGATTACGATCAAATATCATCAATCATAGCTGGTACATTTGGTATCGCTGATGACCCTGAAAATTCTATATATAGTTATAAAAATAATATTATTTTTGGAGAGGGTACTGTAGAAGATGTTTGCTTTGATACAGCATGGGTTGCTGAAGAAGATATTACATTTGATATTAAGCCTATTTACAGGAACAAGCCAGGATTTATGACACCAGAAGA
>Ga0209602_1000455_pt1 | contig 39365 bp, 56 predicted proteins | sample COGITO_mtgs_1205_3_FD_184810 | JGI IMG/M metagenome (GOLD analysis project Ga0209602, IMG submission 184810) | Pelagic marine microbial communities from North Sea - COGITO_mtgs_120524 (SPAdes) (version 2) | ecosystem: Environmental > Aquatic > Marine > Epipelagic ...
GCATATCATACGAATATTTAGATACAGCATACTCAAACTGATTCTTAGTACTTCCATTGTTTAAATTAAGCTCTGCTACTCCATCGTTAGTTGTTTTAACGTCTGCAACATAATCTGAACCTAAAAGGTCAGCTTTACCTCTAAAAGGTATATTATCAACTGTTATAAGACCAGGAACTTCAGTTTCCGACTCATTTACATAAGCTCTACATATGTCATTAGCTATAAAAGATCGTGTTACACGTCTGTTTATATACTTTTCCTTAGTAGTATAAGTATTCTCAGCTCCAAACTCTGCAACTGCTTCCTTCCACACCTTAGTAGCCTTACTAGAAGTGTCAACAAATGTTAAATTCTTATACTTTAACGGTTCTAATAGGTAAGTATGAACTAATTTGCCATCTCTAAGGGCTTGAGTCTCCTTCATTGGCTTCTCACATTGCTCTAGGAAGTATTTAGGCGACTTTAGAAGCCACTTTGCACTAGAATAAGATAAAACCTTCTTTACATTCATTTCATTGTAGTAGAAGTCATCTTCTATCATATCCTTAAGCAACTTATCTTTACTATACTCTTCGTTATCTAATAGTTTCATGTTGTTTCGTTATTTGATTGACATACGCAATGCTCTAAGTAAAAAGAACAAGTGCACTTTTCGGTTCTATCGTGTTCTAACATATTATAAGGCTTTAGGTAAGCATACCCATTCAGTTTCAGGATCTCCTGCAATAGTCAATTCAGTCCATACGCAAGGAACTTCTAACTCCTCCTTCTCGCAGCTAAAGAACATTACTGCTACCATTCCTAGTACTAATAAAGACACTAAACCTCTTACTGTGTCTTTTGCTACCTTAGCTAATTTACGTCTCTGAGAACGCTCGTATGCTACTTGCTCTTTGAACGCTTCTATAGCTAATACTTGTCTAGCTCTTTGTTCAGGTGTTAATTCTCTGTATATTTCTTGTCCTTTGTTCATAGTTATTTATTTTAAATTGCGTTATCTAGTGCTTGGATAATGTGTCTCATTTCCGATCTTTCTAGAGTCAATACAGTAACTTTACTATACTGATCTGTAATGGTAACAGTGTAATAATCTTTAACTCCTACCATTGGTTCTACTTTTACTGTCATGTTGTTATATTTATTAGTTAAATTCTGAATGCTCTTTGCAGTCTGAACAGATACCCATATCCATCCAGTCAGAAGCTCCACAGCAATCTGAACCTTCCTCTACGTCATCTAAGTCTATATGTGAATAAGTTGTTTTTTTCCATCCGCCTTCTGTTACTACAGTGTCTTTAACTAATAGGTAACTTTCCGTCTCGTGCACTACTTGTAAGTCATTAGCCATGTAGGTGTCAATTACATTTGGGTCAGATAGGTCTGCTGTGATTAAATCATAGTCTGCATCTGTCATGTCCATAATTCTTTGGTCATCTTCTAATTGGTTGTCGATTGTGTTGTAAAGATTTGTAAATGTCATAGTGTTGTTTTTAAATGATTATTGTTATTTGTTATTGTTGGTACAAACATACAACAATTAATTGGAATAAACTAATATATATGACAAAAAAAAGGGAAAACTTTCGCCTTCCCTTTGTAACTCTCTAATAACTAATGTATAACATCAAACCTGATAGGAATAATAATGCTAAACCGAATCTAATTAATTCAACTTCCCTCATCGCATTTGTTTAATGTTCTTACTTTTACTGGTGATTGAAACTCTACATTGTAGATTCTCTTTCCTGTCTCTCTTTGAACTGAGCAACTCGATAGCATCATAAAACTTAATACTACTGATAGTGTAAATATAAAAGCTACTATATTAACCATGATTTCTTTTCTTTGCATAATGTTATTTGTTTTGATTATCTAAATATATTTGTAATGATGCTAACGCTCGCCATGCAACCTTTGCCAGGTGTAATACACCGTCATCGTCCACTGGGTCAACGCTGTGATCAATAAGGTGGCGTACCATAGCGTCTTCATTATCAGTACTCTTATTCTTATCCCAATATAACTTTTCCCCATGATTATGTTGTTTTTGACCTTGTAATGATGATTTAGAGACTTCTTTAAGTGCATCAGGAAAGTAAGACAGCACACCAGAATAAACTGGAGTACGCTTACGTTCTAGAGCTTTGTCATCTTTAACCTCATTATCTCTATCTTCTATCCTAGCTCTAACAGTAACACCGTTGCTAACTTGTCTATTATAATATAGACCATCATCTTGAATGTCATCTACTCTTGGCTTAACTAAAGCTTCTAAATAGCTAAGCTCATCTAATTTATCTTCTATCATTCTTTTTCCCATTATAAGTGCATTGGTTCGTTAAGTGCATATTTACCACCGAATACTATAGCAACACCTATTGCACATTTCTTGAAGTGTTTACCATAAGCCATTGCATAACTGCTCTGATCTATTCCACAACCTACAGCACAACCAAATACTTTATAGTTAGCTCCTACTGCATATTCTGTAAACATTTCAGTATGTCTATGACCTTGTACTGTACTCATCATATCATCTTTAGCTTTCTTAGTAGCTCTACCTGATTCTCCATGAATGTATTGAACATCATCATAGACAAATCTTTCTTTATAGTTCCAGTTAGGAGTCTCTAACACCTCAGCCATACCTTTAATCCATCGCTTAGGTACACCTCCAGCATATGCCTTCCTTGTTACGATACGATCATGATTTCCAATGCAAACGTCTGCTACTGGGAATGCTTTATACCATCTAGCTAGTCTTTCAATAGCTAAGTCAAGCTCATCACCTCCACCCATTCCATCAGGATCAGGATCATGGAATGAAGCATAGTGATTATCGATAACATCTCCGATAAATACTACTTTGTTGCAATTATGCTTAGCATACATGTCTTTTGCGTGCTTAAGGTAACCATCTAAACAGAATGGCTCATGCAAATCTCCTATTACTAGGATACGATCTTCATTTTTAGTAAGATGATCATAAGCTTTCTTAATGTTACCTTTTAATCTTGGTCTGAAATCTTTCATAGTTATTGTTTTTTAATTATAGTACAAACATAGTGATAATATTTGACACTACCAAACATTTGACTCAATAATTTTCTTTATTCTCTTTGTCAGGTCATCCTCACTACCTATATCAGTAAGTAGTTCAAGGTATAACTGCTGGACTATGTCCTCAGCATACGGGCTTTCCTCGATAGAATTAACTAAATCGATTAGGTCCGCATGATGATATACACATAGATCTTTTATCTCCTCCCTATTCAACATCTCTAGTCCATGTTAAAGTGATTATAAGCACGCCTAAGCATACTTGGTATGAGAAGTCTATCTCTTTCTCATCTTCAATGATTGTCTGCATCTGAGCTATTCCTATAAGGAAACCCTTATTCAGTGATAAAGTCATGTCTGCATCTTCTTTAAAGTACACAAGAAATGCACTACCTATTGATGCTAAAATTAATAATGTTACTATTGCTATTGCTGTCATATTTAAAAGTCTAAAGTTAATTCCTCGTTAATTACTGTTTTTTCCTCTTTTGGTAATACATCCATACCTGCATATGTAAAACCACATGATCCTGGACTCATTCGTAAGCATACAGGACTATCTATACTAGTCGGTCTTCCGCCAGTTTCTACTTCCTTTACTTTTCGAACGTGAATCTCAGAGACCATCCAGTCTGTAGGACTTTGGATATACCTGTGAATCGTATATACTTGATTCGCTCTATTTGCCCATTTACCACCACCTTCTACGTCTGCTGCTCCTGGAGGAACTGGTAGACCTGCAAATTGGTGTGAGTGTGGGTGTACTCTTCTTAGTGATTCTGTTACTGCATGAGTATTAAGCCATATAGATACATCTAATTTATCACAAAACATTCTCATTTCGCTTGCAATTTGGTAATCGTATTCATGTCCTCCTACTTTACGCATGAGGTCGCTGTCTTTTGTTAAGGAGTTATAAGGGTCTATCAACATGCCATCGTAATCGAATTGCTCGAACTTAATCTGCATCGCTTCCTCTAAGAGGCTCTTGGCTGTGTAGAGCTTATCAATCTCCATTATTCTAAAGTGATCATTAACCCATATCATTTCTTTGTGGATATCCTCATCTGATATTTTATTGATGGGAGTACCAGTCTTAAATTCTAAGATCTTTCTAGCTATAGAGTAGCCTGTGTTCTCCGAAGAGAAGACAAGCCACTTTAAGTTGTGCTTAAGTGCATAAGCTACCATGAAGTACATAATAACTGTAGTCTTACCTGTATTTGCATGACCTACTATAACGTCAAATGATGATCGTTTCCAGCGTATATGCTCGTCAATCTCTGGCACGCCAATACCCAATCCCTGTGGGATACGGTTGTACTTGACGTCCATTAGTTTTTGTGTGAGTAATTCTACGCTTGATATCATATGATTAGAATGGTAAGTCAGAAGATCCTGCTGCTGGAGCGTCTTGTCTTGATTTATTAAAGTCTGCATTAGTCGTTTCAGCTTTGTACTCTACTTTAGTAATACCCTCATCTGTTGTGAATACTACTCGACCATTACCTACATATTTTCTAGGAGTTTCAGCGTCACGCTCTTCCTTAGTTTGTACATTCCATGCACTTGCATTCTGATTCCATTGATTAATTTCGTCATTGATTGCTACATTAATGTCTGCATAACCTTTGTCATTTGCTTTAAGGTCTGCTACTTTGATACCTACTTTGATAATTGTTGCCATTCTGTCTGTTATTTAGTTGATTGAATTAATTTATTTTCTACTTCTGTACTCATACTATACTTACTCTTAATCTGTCCAATAGTACCGCCCTTCTTCATGAAGCTAGTTGCTTTAACAAATTCTGCTGAATTGTCTTCTAGTGTTATTAGCTTACTTGTTACTGGTGCAGTCTTATCGTGCTTATTAGTAGCGTCATCGTCTTTAGTGTCATCAATTAAGAATATACCGTTAAGTAAATACTTACGAGCATAAGAACTAGCTGATCCAAATGTTTGTGGAATTGCCATACCCTTCTGCTTAATATCTACACCTGAAACTGCTGAACGTACTATTTCATGCTCTCCATCGCTTAATACAGCGGAAGCTTTAATGACAGGCAAACCTGCAACCTCGTAGCATTCATCTGCTAGAGTCATCTCTATACCATGCTTATGGAGTAGAGGCTTTACAGCTTCTAAGATATCTTCTAGAGAACGGTACTTGTAGTTACCAAACTTGTTGAATTGATTCTTAGGAGCTTTTAATTCCTGTTGAACTTTAATTAATTTGTCTTTCATAGTTATTGTTATTTGTTATTGTTGGTACAAACATACGAATAATATTTGACACTACCAAACGTAATGTAATAATAATTCATATAAATACTTAGAACCCCCGATAATATTGAGTAAAACAAGGTTGTATTGTTTAGCTCTGTACACTTGAGGTAATAAAAGTACATTGCCTGACACTGCTAAAGGAAGGAAATAAATCGTTCCAAAAGCATAAGGCATACATAAAAAGCATAAAGTACCTATAGTACCGAATGCTCTAACACTCTCTCTAATTATTTGCTCTTTCTTAGTTCGCACGATCGTAGTAGTATTTGTATATTTTATTCATTGCTGTGTAAATCTCTTCGTCCTGTTGAAACTTCCATCCATCAGGTAAGAACTCATGAAGATGAGGCAAGTCTGCTACTCTCTTCTGTCTACCGTTGATTTCTATGATGATCTCTGCATAAGGCATATAAGACTTACGTCTACGTCCATTAACTTGTTTATGCTTAACATACGTATCTACAAGAGTTTGAGGATATAATCTCAAGTAATTCTCTTGTGCCCACTGAAAATGCTTATTATTAAACATCATAACATTGACGCTTCAAAGCAAGTACCTGAACAGTAATCTGTATCTTCGTCCATGCTAGTTCCACATTCACTACATTCAAATTGTGGTTGATCGTACCAAGGTGGTGTTCCGAAAGCTGTATCCATGTAACTCATATCTATTTGTTTTTAATTATAGTACAAACATAGTGATAATAATTGGAATAACCTAATAATTATGTTATTTCTTTCCTTGACCCTTATAAGGCTTCTTATATCCTGTAGTTCCTTTACTTGCGTTCTTAGAGTGTACGCCTTTATTCTTACGTCTATGCTTATCTAACATTTATCTTCTGCTTTATCAATTTGTTTTTTAAGTTTGTCTAAGTTAATAGAGCTCATTACTACGCTTCCGCAATTACAAACATATCTGTAAACACCTTCGCTTTGAGTTATACCATCATAATGGCTCTTAGGTGCTTCTACTGGCTTAGTGACTACTTTCTTAGTAGCTACCTTTTTAGCTGGTACTTTCTTTGTTACTTTTTTCTTTGCTGGCATATTATTATATTTAGGTTAAATTAAAAAGAAGACTAACAGCTCTAGAGAAGTGGAGAGCCGTTGTCTTCAATGGTCAGAAAAGTGTTTCCGACTGTTTATATCTTTATAGGGCAACCATGACACCATGTCATATCACCTGACATATTAGGAGTAGCAAAATTCGTTAGCTAAAGGATTGAATTTAGGGTTGAGTTCATTGATAACTATACCTAAGTCCTCAGCCTTTAAACCATAGCGACCTATTGCATTATCTACTAGGTCATAACTAGCCATCTTATAAGTACATTCTCTTAGTACTGTATCCAATTCGTTTATACGTCCTGGTGTTGCAAAGAATGCATCGTGGTTAGTTGCTATAGTATGAGGAAATTCATTAACTACCATCTTTAATAAGTCAGAATCAATAGAGTGAACTAGATTAGCTGGAGTTGCACTCCTTACTGCTGAAGCTTTCCTCCTGTCAGTCTTCTCTTTATACTTAAGTTTATGAATAACCTGCTTCTTACCTTTTACAGAGTATCTACAGTTCTTAAAATTAGACTCATACTCGTAGTAATCCTGCATAAAGGGAAATCCGCCATAAGTAGACTGAACAAATACATCTTCACCTAACTTGTTTACGTGACTACCAAAGTTTTTCATACCCTTCATGAAATTATATACAGAAGGAATAGCCTTCTCGCAAGCTTTATAGAAAAGGTCTGCAATGAAATGACAGTGTATAGGCGTTAACCAAGAGTACTTAACATTCATTTTGTTCCACAAGTCTTCTGCAATACAAAGTTCTTGAGCACTATATCCGAATAACATTAAAGGATACTTAGCCCACTTACGAATAGCTCCAGGATCTTCACTAAATAACTTAAGGAAGTCTTCTTTAGCTTGTGCTTCAAATGTAGATTTGTTTTGCTTATACCATCCACCTTCTTTCCAAGTCTCCTCTGGCTTATCTGTAAGCTCGCCTGGTGTTACCTTCTTTTCTTTCAGTAAGTCCAGCATAACGCCTCCCATGTACTCATACAGATCATGTCTTTCAGTGTCTTCTAATACATTAGTGTATTTCATAGCCATCTCATCTTGAGTAGCAATACCCATAAGCATAGGACCTGATTGACTAGCATCTCTAGATAGTAACACGCCTGACTTAAATTGATCATAATCCATCCACATATCCATAGCACCTTTGATATCATAACAAACTGCTAGGAATTGACCTGGCTCTGTTGCGTATAAGTAGTCCGCTCCATTAGCTACTGCTATAAAGTCATCTACTTGAGACTCTGCTAAAGCTAACTTATCTGCTCTACTCATCTTAGCCTCTACACCTCTATCTCTAAAGTCAATAGCTGCTACTAATAGATTGTCATATCCTTCTGCTCCTATAACTTCTGGCTCTACACCTAACAAACCTTTACTCCAGTCATTACCTGAACGTGTTAAGTATTTAGCTGAGTAATAAGTACGACCTCTAAAGTCTACAGTTACTGGTGAGTAGATATCTTTACCCCTATTCTCTTGTGCTAACTTCATTATAGAACGTATTTCAAACATCTTAGACGATGTAGATATAGACGAGTCAGAGTTTTCTTTTATCTGCTCATTAATAAGTATCATATCTTTTAACATACGATTGTATACATTCTCATTAATTAAGAACTTAGTAGATTGTAATTTATTTACTGCATCAAAAGAGTTTTGAGCTCTACCATCAAACATCTTTCTTACCTTTTTATTCGATCTACTACTAAGAGGACCGAACTCAGGATGATAGAAACCATCCCATTCTAATGGCTTATGATTGTATAATCTAGCTCTAGGATTTTCAGCAGTTTGAGGTGCTAACATAAGTAATTCGTCTACCCAATCACTATCCCCATCGGCTAACATATAAGCTGTCCAATCACCTTTATCTTTACCTTTGCGTAATGTCTTCTGATACATATCAAATAGACCTGCTCTATGTAGTTGTGCATTACCAACTTTTACTTGAGACTGTCTTTGTAATTTAAGAAGTCCCTCTATTAATGCTGGTCTTATAACTGTAAAACCTGCACCTATAAGGTCTCCTTTAGATACTTTTTCTGGATAGTTACATTCCTCAAATATAGAAATACCTATACTAATCAAGGTAGCTGTTAAAGGGATGTCAGCAGTGTAAGCTGCATTTAAATGAACTGCTGCTATCTCAGCCCTTCTATAAGGAGTGACAAGCTTTATAGCTTCTCCCTGTGCATCCTTAATCCATACATCTCTTTTCTCAATCAAATCGGCAAGCTTCTCTAATGCATTCATAGTTATTTGTTTTTTTACTTTATTATACAATGATACAACAATTATTTGACGTGTGCAAGTAAATTGGCAAAAAAAGGATAACATTTCTGCTATCCCTTTGATATACTTACCATTTAAGCACTGGCTGCTCTTCTTTTATAATGTTGCTCTCACTTCATCAGCTTTATTAGAAGCTTCCTCTAGTGTTTCGTAAGTTCCAAACCACTCGTATTTATCTTTAACATAAAAACTAACTCCAAACTTCTTTCCAACTTTCTTAACATTAGAAACTCCGAACCTGTTCTTTTTAGATCTTCTAACGTTTTCCCTATTGTCTAAGTATCTTAGATTAGAAAGAGTATTGTTTAGCTTATTCTCATCTATATGGTCACAAGGAAGTTTACTAGGACCTATAAAAGCAAGTAATACTAATCTATGAATGAACATCCTCTTTGTTACACCTTCATCTGAATATATATTAGTTTTTTGATAGCCATCACTATCGATACTACCTTTTATCTCTCTATCAGTAATAAGGCTGTGAAGTATGCCTAGCTTATTAATCGTATAATTGCTAAATCCAGGTATTGACTTCATTTCGAATAAATCTTCCATAGTTAAATATTTTATTTATATAGTGCAATAGTCGTGCCAAACTATATTTTGACAAAAAGCCCCCATTTAAGGGGGACTCTCATTACCAAGTCTTCTTGGCTTCTTCTTTTTCCATCTTACCCTTCCAGTAAGCAACTAAGATAGCATACTCATCTTCTGTTACTTTCCATGGCGTAAGACTTTTAGCTAGTAATGCTTTAGATAGTTTTAGACCTAGCTTTAAACTAAATTCAAACTGTCTTCCTTCTAACCAATTATTACATCTAGCACATTGTATCTTTACATTAGTTTCGTCCCATCTAGTGGCTTTTAAGGATCTGTTTATGAAATGTCCAGCTTGCGTCTTCTTGTACTCTAAAGGTACATTACACGTGTAACAAGTTCCATATCCATCTCTATCAGTATCCCTTAAACGAATATACTTATGAAAGTATGTATCCATTTTAGTTATCCAGTATTTTAATCCTTTAGGTTTCTTTTTAACTACTTTTTTCTTTACGGGCATATAACAAATTCTTTAAGGTTACGTAGACTATAAGTACAATTCATTGTACGCAATAGGCTACTTCTATAATTAAAGCTGCTTCTAGTATAAACTCTTCTCTGTATAAGATTTCTATAACTAAACAACTTTACATATATGTAGAAGTGAATAGATATAAGAAGTGTTAAAATAGTAGAAGTGTTAAATATAAGAAGAGCACCCTTCTGCATCCCTTCGGTCTTTGAAGTGTACGTAATACTAGCTTTGTTCTTTTATAGGGCAACCATGACACATTGTCATATAGTATAAATTCATAAACTACTGTCTTTCAGCACCGAAGATCTTTTCAGCTCCACGACTGCCAAAATAGGCTGTCAGTACTATACTTAGCATATTTCCAATGATATCCATTTGGTATTCTGCCATAAAAAATCCTACAATAAATGCAACAGTTAATGCTAATAGTATAAAGGGTCTTATAGTTTTAGTTACAAAATTACCAAACCTTAAGTCCGCTGACCACCTTTGAGTAACACCTCTTTCACCTTCAATATCCAATCTAAGCTGTTCTAACGCAAAAGCTCTATCTTCTGCACTAATACTAGTATCTTCTACTAAAATGTCTTTAAGAGCGCCTAATACATCACCAGTAGCTAAACTACCAGCAGCATCTAAAGCCTTGCCAACTAATCCAGATTTCTTAATCTTCCTTAGAAAGTCACCAACCCTAGTAGTACCATGTATGTCTTTATATCTTTTCTTGTCCATATTAAATGTGTTTAGTCCATGAATACAATTTACGAGTCTTAAGATAATCTAAATTATCATCATTGTCATAAGCTTCTATTTCAAATGGATTGTTTCTATATCCTCTTCTTATACTATAATAAAAATAAAGCAAATAAAAAGGAATAACTAGCATTTCCATCTCCTGGCGTATGTGTATTCGCTCGTGATTGATAAGCTTATCTTCCTTACTATAACCTCTCTTTATAATAATAAAAGGGAATATGGCTATACCCAATATGCCTAGCATACTAGTAAACCATTTACTTCTTATTACCATCTCGCCTTGTTTTTACGAACATCATAGTGCACAAATGTATTGTACAATCCTAATCCGCCCTGTTTCATTTTACCACTACTTATCAGTTCCTCTATAATTTCATATATAATATTCGGTGTAAAACCCTCTCCTACTCTTATGTCGGAAGCTTTAGCCAGCAAATGCTGTGATTTAACTGATCCTCCAATAGAGCGATTGTATTCCGTATGTCTATATGCAGAGTTAATATGTATAGGTTCACCTATATAGTCTCTTAATACTTGTAGGTTATCAGCAAGCATCTGTACGTTAGGTATAAATTCTTTTGGAACTGGAACACCGTCACGACAGGCAAACTCACATAACCAAAAATTGTTAGTTAGTTTCATTAGAATAGTTTTATATAATGACTTAATAATTGAGAAGCAACAGCTAGCGTTAAAGCACCTATTATACTTAATATAACATTATTACGTATTTTAGTATCCTTAACCATATTAGCAATCTCCTTTATTGCATCCTCTAGGTTGTTAACTCTCGTTAGTAATCCTTCATTACTAGAATCTTTATCATCGTATAACTCCATTTCTATCTTATCTAATGCCTTAACAATCCTTGAGCGTAGTATTTTACGCTTTTCCTCTTTCTGCTTAAAATCCTCTATGAAGTCTTTTAGCATATGTTTTTCTTCACGATTCATATAGTTTTAATTAAACCCCCTAATTAAAGGGGGCTTGTTAATATTAAGTTAATCCAGGTATATTGGCTGTTACGATATCATTAGATGCCATTCCTTGAAATATCATCTTAGTGTAACCATCAGTATTGTTTACTTGGTTCATAATACCACTAGAGAATGAATCATTAGTACCATCACCCATTAGATATACTTGCGTAGTAAAATGTCTACTACCGTTAGTATCCCAGGGATAATCACTATAATCTGTAGTACAATGTCTAAACTTGCCACCTACCTTATAATCAGCTATCCACCTCATAGGGTCTTTTACCATAGTGACAATTTCAGCATTTGTAGGCAGATCATCATCAGTCCTTAGTGTAGTAACGACCATACTAGCAACCTCACCATTAAAGTTACGATTTGTATATCGACCTCCAATGGATAAATGTCCTGTTACGTCTCTATCCATCCTAACACCTGTACTTGTCCAAGCTGCTGATACTGATAGATTAGAACCAATAGTCCAGTTATTACTAGCACTATTCATTAATCTAATATCAAAAGCATCTGCTAAGTTAGCTGCAGTAGCATTAGCTGAGCTAAGTCTAGTGCCTTTATGAGCAATATAAACTCCATACCAAGCATTGTGTCCAAGATAACCGCTTGGCGCAGAAGGTATTGGATGAATCATACATTCATTGTAGCCTACACCTTCACGACCCCATCCAAAGTATAGTTTCTTACTACTAATTCTTAAATAGATGTTATCGTTATTAGTTGAAGCTCCTTCTCCTTGATTCCATATATGCTGGTTACTAGTATTATTGTCTATATTAAATACTATAGCAGTAGCCCAAGGTCTAGAGTTACTATTGTTAGACGTCTTAGTTGAGTCAGTTGTGTGAGCAGGAACTAAAACAGACTGGTCATTCATCTTAAGAGGAAGTACACTACGAGAATTGTTGTTACTCTTTATGTGTTGAGCGCCTCCAGTAAAGTCAACAATCTTTGTCCACGCTGTAAGAGGTGTAGTAGATACCGCTGGTAATTGATGTTCACTAATACCAGTAGTACTAATGTCCCCAGTAGTTCCTGTAACAGCTATAGCTATACTCTTAGTTCCTGTAACAGTCGTATCCTGAGAAGCTGTAAAAGTAAACGTACCTCCATCAGCAGCTGCATTCTCACTTGATTTGTCAGCGGTAGATGTATTGTAGTTAGCTTCACAAACTCCATCTTTATTAGATAGATAAAAATCATATCCTATACCAGGGTTGAAAGTATGTGTTGTAGTAGTACCTACTGCAGATCCTGTTAACAAAGGAGTAACATTGACGGAGCTGGAAGAGTTATACTGAAATTTAAAACCACAGATAAAGTCAGGTCCTGCTACGCTATCCCAGTTATTAACTGTGTCAGCAGCAAATCCTATAAAATACTTATCATCAACACCTACCATAGAAGGAAGTATATTAGCCGTTACATAAGCGTCAGTAATCTTCACTCTGTAGTTATCCTGTACAGTATTATCTAAAAGAACAGCAGAGCCATCATCCAGAGTATTAGCATCAACTAAAGGACTACTACCAGATATTAAAGTAAAACCACTTATAGCTACAGAAGGAGCTGTTGTATTAGTTATTACTAATGTCAACGTACCTACACTTGAGCCATAATCATTCGCCTTAGTTACAGTAATTGTATATGTGTCCGAAGGGTTAACAGTATTATCCTGTAATACCTCTGGAGCAGTACCTACTAGGTTAGAGCCATTAAAAGCTAGTCCAGTTGGTATACCAGTTACATTATAAGTATCCGCATCACCTGCTGGCTTAATAGGTAGATTCATAGAAGAACCTTCATTAACCGTCACAGTGTTGTCAGCATATTGAGTAGGTACATAGTTAGCGTCATCTCCAGTTGCGATCTCGTTCCATACAACTCCTGCAAGTGCAGAGGGTGCTGAAGATTGATCGTGAAACATGTACGAGCTTGGCATATACCAAACACTAGAAGTAGGTTGCTCATCTATAAATGTATGCTGATGAGATACTCCAGCGTCATTAGCTGCAGTTCCATACTCTTCATCGACATAATTAGCCTGTTCAGCAGAGTCGAATAAAGGATAATAGAAAGAGCCGTCTGGACTCTCTATGTAATACCATGTCAAAGGAGGTGCAGTATCTAATGTGTTTACTGTGAACGCTCCTATACCGTCTAGCTCATTAGCTAAAGGCATTATAACATTAAGCTTTAATAAAGTACCAGTAGTTATAGCAGTCTCTGTTCTACCAACAACAATTACATTACTGTTAGAGTCTACATAACCAATAAAAGCTCTACCTTGAGAATCTAATCCTATTCTGTATGTAAGCTTAGTTGATAATAAGTCAGAGAAACCTACCTCATTAATCTTTCCGTATGTTGAAGCAGGGTCTGTAAATATAAAGTTTGTATTCTTTATTCTTAATCTAAGTATATTCTTTACAACGTTACCAGCAACATCTTCTTCTAGATCAGACTGGTCATAAGTAGTCTCATCAAATAAGCCGAATGTAAATCCTGTACCTGCTGAATCCCAGTTAGAGTTCTGAGTAAACTCAAAGTATTCTCCTGGCTCAGAGATAGTTTCATTACTTATCATACCGTTTGAAGTATCAAAGTTACCAACCTCTCTAGTAGACGTATAAACATCTCCTACGTTAGTGATTCTATCACCGTATACAGTAAAGTTACCGTCATTGCTTTCAGTCGCTATAGAGCTATCACTAGTCCCAGAGTCACTACCTACTGCCTGTCCCGATAAGACCTCGTTAAGTCTATCAACAGCTGCATTTATATTATTAAAAGATACAGCACCTTCGTTAACAGTAGTGTTGTAATATCTTAAGTTAAGATAAACATCCTTATTACCTTTGATAGTTCTTAATGTAATAGTTCCGTTACTAGCAGCACTAGCTACCAATGAGTTAACTGAGAACATATCTCCATTAGAAAACAATACAGTAGTATTAGTTGCTTCTCTTTGAGCGTCTAAAGTATCAGTTTGGTTAAATATAAAAGTACCTGAAGTACCAGATACGTTTGCATTATCAGTTATATATTGAGCACATTCAGAGGCGTTCTCAAATATGTTTTCGTCTTTGTCAACAAAGTCAGAGAAGGGTAAGTTAAAGAACTCATATACAGTTCCTTCGTTTTCCAAACTCCTTACAGTGTTTACAACGTTTATGTTATTAGGGTTATCTTCATTGATCTCTCCTTCAAGTACTGCATTCCAGTACGTTGGGTTTGATGATCCGAAGAAGTTGATACAGTTTCCTGCATCATTCCTTGCTATTCTTATTGCCATGATTATCTTATTAAGGTTACTAATAATCCAAGTGGTTGTATAATCACTGGGTTGTCTGATTTGATTGCTGGAAGTGTTAAAGCATTAACATCTTCGTTTGATGTGATCCATGCAGATATCTCTACCCTATTAAGGAAAGTTCTACCTACTGTACCTTGACCGTAGAATATAGGCTGTGCAGTTAACGGAAACGTAAAAGTAATATCATCACTATCATTCCTGTTAGAGTACCATAAAGCTGGCTCTACAGTTGTGTTAGCAATCTGAGGTATAACGTTAAAGTCAAACCTTACTCTTAGTTGATCTCCGTATACAGCGTCATTCAATCTTATTCTACCAGTAGTACCTTCAAATCCAGTTCCTGTAGAGGATGGATAGTTAGTATCATAATCGTAGTCAAACTCAAACAACTTAGTTACGTTGGCTGGTAGGTTAGCTCCTTGAAATAAACCTATACCAGTGTTTCCAGTAGGAGTAGGTGTAGACCAATAAGGGTTATCTACAGCAGCGTGTACTGCTTGGCTTAATGAAAATACTTTCCATTCTGCTGCATCAACATCTGCCTGAGTGTAAGATAAACCAGCTCCTGATTCCCATACATAGTTATTATCTAAGGGCTTATCAGCGAATGCACCAGTGTGACTATATCCAGACTCGCCAGCCGTAAAGGTAGCGTCAGCTGGAAGGTATCTATCTCCCACCTTAGCATCTATTTCTTCAGCTGTTTCGTATTCTGACACAAAGTCACCTTGAATAGCTTCAGTTATATTTAAGTAATCGTCATTAGTGATTCCTCCCTGTAGTATGAATATCTTTTGCTCAGATACGACATAGGTCTGTAATCCTTCATATCTAGCAGACGCAGGAATAGCATCTCTTGCAGCTAAATCAGCGCAGACTAGACGTGAGTCAATAGGTTCGTTTGACTGGACTCTAAATCCAGATAGTATGTCGTTATATGCCATTTTGTTTTTATTTTGTTATTATAGGAATACTCCCTTAAAATGTTCTCTTCTCTCTACCATGTAATTAAGGTATAAGTCCATCTTTGATTTCCAATCATTATCTACATTAGGATTAAAAATCCCACAGTGGAAAGAACTTAGTATTTTATTTAATTGCGGAATACGAGATTCCTTTGGAGTTCTAAGTATGTGCTGGTTAAAGTGCCAAAAAGCAGCTTGCCAGTGTTTGCCTAATTTATCAACTACATCTATATCCTTACCTAGCATTGCTGCATACAACATAGACTCACTGTAATGAGTAGTATAAACTTTCTTAGATTTAACCATCATCTCATATAGATCATGATCTCTATCTAACACATTATTTTCTCCACATTTATCTTTCATAAAACCTACATACTCGTGAGTAGTTAGAGGGTGAGGCTTTATATAAGAAGTTCCATCTTTAGTTACTTCTATCAATTTCTGAATATCCATGACATCCATAAATTTATTAGTCCCCATAGGTACTACAATAGAATGTCTACCAACTTTATTAGCAGACTTTCTGTTGCTATACTTGTTAGCAGACTTTTCTGCTATAACTCCAGAGTAGTAATTATCCCACCTTAATGTTTTAGAATTAGGATCTAGTAAACTATCTAGAATCATATCTCTTCTCACGTCATTATTTAACGGTTGAACCATAAAATTAGTACCCCACTCTGTATATGATAGTGTTTGAAACGAAGGGTTTTGAACTGCAGTAACATCATAAGATGCTTCGAATCCTAAAGATTCAGCTTGGTGAAAGAAGTAATCTTCAACCTCTTTTAATACATCTAGCTTTACAGTTTTCTGTAATCTATCCCCTACTCTTTTCTTATGCTCTTTAATATTGAACATACTCATTCTTTCTTCTTTTGTTTCCATTATATATTAGTATAAAAGCTCTTTGTCATAGTTGTTGTAAATGAAGTTGGATACAGTGTTGAAGCTGTATATGTACTTGATGTTGCAAATGTACTACTAGTGTTAAAGTCAGTACTAGTAGCTTTCAATGTCTGTATAGTAGAGCTTGTGTTGAAGTTAGTAGTAAAAGAGGTTGACACTGTTGCATTAGTAGCAAAAGTAGTTGAAGTCCCATATGTAGTTGTGGTAGCTCTACTTGTACTGTGACCCTTAGTAGTATTGAAAGAAGTGGTCGTAGATTTAGAGGTGCTACCTGTATAGGCAGTGGAATAACTAGTAGTGTAACTTGTACTGTAACTGGTAGTTCCAGCTGTGTTAAATGTAGTGCTAAAAGTAGTTACATGACTAGTAACAACATTACCCATAGCCGTATTTCTACTTGTAATCCTTGTAGTTAATCTATTAGTAAACGGCATAATTATTTATCTTTATATGTTAATGATTATTCAAAACCTCCAGGTCCACCTTCACCTCCATCAGAAAAGTAGTAGGTCTGGAATGCAGTAGCATAACTAGTACTTTGAGTCGAAGCAGTATTGTAGTAAGTAGTGTAAGATCCACTTGAAGTAGTACTTATTGTAGTAGCTTTACTAGTTGTCTTAGAAGTTGTTTTACTGGTTGTACGAGTCTTAGCTGTACCATATGAGGTAGTTGTCGATCTACTAGTCCCAGCAGCGTAATACGTATTAAAAGTTGTAGTTGTACTATGAGAAGTATTAAACGATGAGCTAGTGTTAAATGTAGTATTCGCTGAGGTGCTTACAGTGGAAGACGTACCAAACGTTGTTAATGTATTTTTAAGCGTGTTAAATGCTGAAGACGTACCAAACGTTGTAGTGTAATCAAAATTAGTAACCTTTTGCGTATTAACTGCATAAGTAGTATTAAAAGTAGTAGTAGTTAACCACTCGTAAAGTTTTGAAAAGGCTATATTTCTCATATTAAGTAAAGTTTCCTATGTAGTTAGTTAATATTGTAGTGCTGTTGACAATGTAGTAAGACAGCATAGCAGTGTTACCCGAAGTATTGTTCCATACAGCAGTATCGCCATTAGGAGTCTTAAACTCACTAGGCATTGTTGGTGTTGAAGTTGTTCCTGAATTAGTAATAACTAATACTCCAGACTTACCTTCGTTACCAGATATGTTTGACAAGGATAAGCTCCATGCTCCAGTAACTGATAAGTGATGGTTGACAGCAGTATCGAAGTCAATAGAACCTGTTGTAAGAGATTCCACACCCATAGAAGTTGCATCTACATCTTCTTGAGTAACCTTTGGAAATATGTCTAATATATTTGGCATAATATTTTATTTAGTTGTTAATAATATAGCCCCCTCCGAAGAGGGAGCATATATAAAATTTGGATTAGTTTATACCCATAAGAGCCCATCCAGTAGTACCATCAATGTAAATTAGTTCGAAGTTAGCAGTAGCGTCATTCAATACTAAGTCACTAGTAGAACCTTGAATAGGTTGTGCATTACGAGCGATAACAGTGTCAGTACGACCTGACAAGTTTACAATCTTTACCCAAGCTCCAACAGCTGGAGAAGCAGGCAAAGTATAAGTTACAGTTTGTGTAGCTCCAGGAATAACACGAACAGCGTTAGCAACTAGAGTTTGGTTAGTGTCAGCAGCAGAAGTAGCAGTAACATCATAAGCAATAGGAGCATGGTCAGCTACACTAATGTTAATCTGGTCACTGTTAGAACCGTCAGCAGAGATTTCAAATTCGTCAGAGAAGTTAAGTACTCCTAAGCTACCAGAAGTAGAAGGAACAGAAGTCTCGTTTAATTCGATAGAAAGATCATTGTTGATAGTTCCACCAGTCATAGATATACCTACACCACCTATTACATTTACGTTACCTACCTCTCTCCAGTCACCAGAAGCAGAAGCTCCAGCAGAAGATTGGTTAGTTCCAACGTAGATTAAAGATACAGTTGCAGGAGTTCCATCAGCATCAACAGTAACGATAGCAATATCCCCTTTGTTGTACTTGTTAGTAGATACTGCGTAGAATTCAGTTAAAGAAGCAGCTTGAGTATCTTCGTTAGAATCAAAAGCAAATGTGTTTCCAATTTCAATAACAGGAAGTTTTGAAGATGGAATGAGAGATACGTCATCTCCTTTAGCCCAAGTTGATACTTGTGCAGCTCCAGTTCCGAAATCATTTGGATCTAGTCCTGGAAAAATAGTTTTTAAATTTGGCATAATAAATTGTGTTTAACTTTGACCGATTATATTCCAGCCTAAAGTCGGGTTAATAAATACTAGACTAAATGAGCTCGTCTCATCGTCTAAAACTAGGTTGTCTGAATAGAGTCCATGCAAGATATTTCCGTTAAGTTGTATCTCGTTAGTTGTCTCTCCAGACAGGTTTGAAACGTGAACTACGTCTCCAGGTAATGGGTTTGCTGGTAATGGCATTAATAAACCATCCATACCCGTAGGTATAACATTGGCAGTATTAATTTCCAAAGATGAATCTGCGGTAGATAAAATCTTTACAGATACAGACACATCGTTAGTCTCTGAACTACTAGCTAATGCTCCTGAAATAAGAGTATACTCAAAGCGAGAGTTATCAAATACTATTGCAGTATCTAGTCTGTAAACGTTGTATCCATCTTGAGTAGTTAAAATATACTCTTCGATATCGTCCAGTCCTAAATCATTCTTAATACCAGTTAAAGGGTATTCACTATCTACTAGTATGTAAATATAGTCATTAGAGTTAGTATCTATTTCTACTTCCACTCTATTAGGTACTACATTATTAAATCTACTAGTCCATAAAGTTACGTCAGTTATCTGAGCACTTGTTATGGTGTCTGTAGTAAAAGTGCTTATACGTGGAGACTTAATGCCTTCATACTCTGTACGATAGAAAACTGTAGTTGTTACAGCACTATCTAAAGCAGATTCAAATGTTATGATAGACGATATAGCTACCAAGTCATCACCACTAGATACAGTTGCTACATTTCCAGATATAGATCCATCACTATCAGAAGCTAGTTCATATGTTACACTATTAAAAATCCAGCCATTGCTAGGTTCATAAGTTGTAGGCATAGTTATAGTTCCTGAGTCATGTAACTCATATTGTCTATTTATAGGGTCTGTATTAAATCCAGCATACTCTTGAGAAGGATTAGCTATAGGAGCAGTCATAGATCCTATTTGCTCCATACGAACTTTAAGTATAACAGTACCAATATAGAAATCAGTTCCCATTTCATTGAGTTCATCTATATCTACACTCTCTACGGTTTGTATGTATATATTAAATCCTTTACTTTCTAAATTTAGATACTCATCATAATCAACATCTAATATTCTTTGCACTTCAGATACCATTGCATCTCTAGACTCTCTAGTGTCAGCATTGATCTCTGATCGTGTTACCACCTTAATTCCTACAAAGTAGTCATAAGAGCTTCCCTGTGCAGTCACAGCGACCTCTTGAATATCATTGCTATCTATTTCTACGCAGATATAAGGATAAGGTGTATTATCTACAGGTTTACTTTGTATAATAGTATTCCATGTACTTGGTATGTAAGGAACGGCAGCAGTTCTAAACTGAGCTCTTAATCTTCTTACGATTGCGGTTTTTAATTGTGAAGTTCCTAACATTATATAATTCTTTCTAAGATTAATTCAGTAGTAAACTTGAAGGCTGGCTGTAGCATATCTACAATCTGATACTTATATTCATCACCTTCACGTTGTACAGTGTGGTCTTCAGTCAGTGCCTCTACGTCTCTAGCATCGCACATAACTCTCTTTACTTGTACAGATCTATATCTACCCATATAATCAGTCCTTACACTGGGTAAGTCTTCTACGCATCCCCAGAACTCTATATCGTCCTGTGCATTATATACTGGTAGACCATCATCGTCATAGGCTTGGTCTCCTTGAGCCCTATTAGATCGAGCAATAAAATACTCCTCTCTCTCACCTATATTCTTTTTATCGAACCCCATAGTAACCAAATACTTTAAAAGGTGATAAGAAGCTTCTCCAATTCGTAGTAACTTTTTCAGTTCTAGAATGATAAAGTTCAGCTACTAATGCTAATATTCCTGGTTTAACTAATGAAGAGTCTAATCCACTAGTAGTATAAGTTATAGCAACTTTACTAGCAGAAGATTGTTCAAGTTTAAAGAGGGGATTATCTAGCCCCTCTACAGTATAATCTGTATCTACAATCATAGTTACACCATCAATAGTAACAGAGTCAACTGTACTGATAGGTGAATAGCGAAAGTTAATAGGCTCGCAGATCTCTGCGAAATACTCTCGTCTTTGTTTTGATACGATGTCACTGTTAAGATATCTTTCCGCACGTATTCTAGCGTTCGGAATAATGCTGTTAATATAGTCATCATCTCTAGTGTTAGTTATACGTAGATAGTTTTTAACTTCTACTAACGTAACAGGTTCTGTAATGCCTATAGTACTTATAATTTGATTGTCCATTTTCTAAGGTTTTATATCTACCTGGGGAGATTAGTTAATAATAATATAGCCCCCTCCGAAGAGGGAGCATATATAAGTTTAGAATTATGCGTTTAATGCAAGGATAGCATTAGCAAAAGTTCCATTTTGGATAGCGTCTACTTTACCAACAACAAGAGCAAAACGACCATAAACTTTTAAGCTTACGTTGTTTCTTTCCCAGTCATCACCAGTATAACCCATCTCCATTTTCATACCTTCTCTAGTTACGAATTTAACTTCGCTTCTATCAAATATGTAAAATTCACCAGCAGCAACAGCAGGTACTTCAATTAGCTCAGCTCCACCTAAGAAAGAACGTACTTTTCCAGTAGCGTCTACAGTAGATTGTAATTGGTAGTGACCATCAGTTCCTTTGATACCTTGTAATTTAGCGATTAAGCTAGGGTTTACAAATACAACTTTTTCACCAACAAAGTTAATTCCTTTGAAAGATGCTACAGCAGCATTGATTACATCGATTTCATTAGCAGAAGTTCCGTAAGAATCAGCAAGAGAACCAAAGAAAGTCTCAAGAGCAGCTTGATCAGAAGCAGGCTTCCAAGTAGAGATACCTTTAAGAGCATCTGCTCCACCAGCACCACCAAGAATTTGGCTATTGATAGTATCAACTAGGTAACCTCTCATATCTTCTCTGAAGTAGTTTTCTAAAGCAACAGTATCAGCTAACTCTTCACGTGGCACAGTAAGAATGTGTCCCATTGTGATGTAAGGAGTTTGTTGATCAGCTACAGAAAGACTAGACTTTCCGAAAGCAGCACCTTTAAGTTTACCAGCACTGTTATCAGTTGCAGCACCTGCAGAGTTGAAACGGTAAGAAGTACCAGTTCCAGTTTTAGCTGAAAGAAATGCAGCAACAGTAGATTGGTGTGGGTTAAATTCGATATCAGATTGACGATCTTCTTTAGAAGGAGTCGAGTCAGCAGCAGCAGAAGCAGAGTAAGTACTAGTGTTCTTTACTTCGAAAGTTGCAGTTGCGTTTTTAGATTCCATAACTTCTTTAGAAGCTGAATCTAACCAAGATTTTAATTCGTTTGTGTTCATAGGTTCAGTAATTGTGTTGATGTTTTTAACCTCATTTGCAAGGTCATCGATTGATTTTTGTACTAGTTCAAGAGCAGCAGTATCTACTTTTCCTTCAAGTACTTCGTTAATTTGTGCAGACTTAGCTTCTAATTCGCTAGTAAAGTCTACAGTTTTTGCTTCGATTGCATTGTTAGCAGTTTCGATAGCTTTAGCTTCTAAATTAGAAACTACTTCTTTTGGATCTAAGTTTTCCATAATAAAAATTAATTGTTTGTTAGTGCCTCAGTAAGGGCGATTAAATAGTCTAAGTTAGTTGGATCTTCAGGCTCTTCTATAATCGGCTCAGTGTCGACTTGCAACGGCTGAGTGACAGATTTATAAAGTTCCGCTAACTTAAGGATTTCAGCCTCATTCTGAAGCTTCATTGATTTCTTGCCAATTGTCTTAGCAAGCACTTCAAAGCGTTCGATTATTTCCTCTCGGTTATCTTCGTTCGCAATATTCTTTACTTCTAAAAGTTTAGCTTCTGGATTCATAGGAATAGCTACGGGACTGATCTCAAATAATTTAAGTTCAGACAGGTCTCTACCACCATGATTATTACTATCTCCTTTAACTACAGCGTAGCCAATTGAGAAACTATCCACAACACCATCTTTCATAAGCTGCTTATATTCTTGAGCACGCTCTGTTTTAGCTAGGTATCCTTTGAATAGCAATCCAGTTGCATCTTCTTTCATTTCAGTAACTCTTCCAATAGGTTTATTCTGGTCATGATTTGCTACCATAATAACACTACCTCCGTTTTCAGAGATAGTCTTATTGAATGCACCCTTTTTGATTACATCGCCTCCTCGGTCAATGTTGTCAAAGATTGCTCCGTATCCAGTTATTTCACCTTCTACGTTTAACGTACCTTTGACTTCAAATGTTTTAAATTCTATCATTTCTTATCGTCTTTTTTAGGTTTGTCTTTACCTTCTGTTACGTTTGCATCTGATTGTCCATTAGACTCACTAATCTCTTCGTTATCTCTAACTACAGCTTGAGTGAAACCTAAGTACATATCTTCTCCTGTAAACTCACCAAGTTTAGCTACGGGGCTTAAACCTGCCATAGATCTAGCTTCATTGATTGAAACCATACCAGCAGACTGAGCAATAGCTTGGAATCTTACTAGCTTATTCTCTTGTAAAGCATCTATATGTTGTAGATCGTAATCTATCCATACATCGCCAAACTGAGGAGCTAGCCAAGAATTAAATCCATTCTTTAGTTCGTCTAACATTGGAGTAACACAGTTTTCCCATAACGCAACTCTAGCTTCTTTACCATTCTGATAAGTTGAATCTTTCAATCCAATTAACTGAGACGGGAAGTTTAATACGTTACAAATATCCTGTGCGGATTGTTCTAGTTGTTCAAATAACATTAAAGCTTCTAAACCACTTGATACGTCAATAGAATCTAGGTTAGCATCAATAATTGGAATGTTACCAGTATTGTTGTTACCTTGTGCTTGCTTCTGAAGTTTATTCTTAAGCTGGTCTAATGCTTCTGGAGAGAACTCAATCTCATTGTCTTTATTGACAAGGATCTTTTGTGCTCCTTTGTTTTGCTGATACCATAACAAACTCTGTTTTGCGTCATTGTAGATCTGTATAGAATCTAATGCAGCTCTAAATGGAGATTGTCCAAATAGCCAGTTGTCAGATTGATTGTAATCAGGATTAGCAGAACGCATCCATAATACATCACTAGCTGGAATCTCTTGAGCACTGTTATCAGTATCCATTAAGTATCCAGATATATTACGTCCATTACCAGATACAACTTGTATCTTAGGAGTAGGAAGCATATACATAGTGTTATATTTACTTGCATTAATACCAGAACCATATTCACCAGTAATAAAAGAATTACCTTCTAATAGATAGTGAGTTGTAGCAGCTTCAGTTAAATCGCTCCACTTCTGTAGAGGATTGGGTTTGTACATTAACTGGTTAAGTAAAGGTATTTGAACCTTTTCTCCCTTAGCATTATATACACACCATTTAGCTTTAGCTACATTCTTAGCTATCATATTTACAATAGAGAATACTACGGGATTCTTTTGATATCCCTTCTCTACGTAAGTAGCTAAATTAGCATCGTAGGAATTAACAGAACCTATACGCTCAAGGAATAATCTAGATTGCCTATCTGCAAACTCTAGAGCACCCTTCTTAGGCTTCTGTCTGCCTGTGAAATAATCGAATATACTTGCCATTTTAATAAATTTTTACAGTTCGTTTACCAGTAAATCTAGAGAGTACATAACGGAGACTATCAACTAAATGATCAGGTCCTTCGTATTTGTTATCCATTAGATTACCATCTTTATCTTGTTTATATCTGTAAGTTAGAAACTCATTTAATAAGTTCTTAGATCTTTCTGTTATATATAACGTAGATTCATTGATTATATCAATACCACGTTTAATACTGTCAGGACCTTTTTTACATTTGAGGATGTTCAACCCTTTACTTCTTAGTTCTCTTATTGTTTGAGGAAAGTTATAATCAGCATAGATCATCGCATCATAGCCCTTTAGAGAGTCGTAGATGTCTGATATTTCTAAATCTGATAAGTATAATACCTCATCAACAATAAACTCATTAGAATCGTTCTTATAGAGTGCTACACCTGCATTAGGATCTACGTTACCAAAATCCAATCCAATACCACATAATTGAAACCCTTCAAATGCTTTGTCATCTTTAACAAAACCATCTTCTGGATTACCTTGTATTATCTTATAGTCCTTGATACAAGCCCCATGCACTTGTCCCCATTCTCCAAGTCCGTAGACTTTCCATTCATTCATCATATAATCTGAACGAACAGATTGTAATTCTAAGTCTGCAAAGTATTGTAATTGCACTTCACTAAGAGCTTCATTATCTTTAAAGTTAACTACTAACGCATCGTGTATAACATCATCCTGTAAGAAGTCATTATACCAAAAAGGTCCAGAAGGATTCCATGATAATATCACTTCATTCTCTGTACGTCTTTCTAGCTGTGTATATACTTCAAACGATACTCGGTTAGCTTCATCAATAAAGAGTCTCTCTCTACGAGGACCCCTTGCCTTAGTTTCATCTTCTAGTCCAATAAACTCAATTATAGAACCATTCTTTAGTTCATATATAGATTCACTCTTTTTCCAGCATTCTGGTTTCCAAGCGTCTCTTGATAATAGGATGTTCTTTAAATCACGAACAGCACCCTTCTTAAGGTTAGCTAGTGTATTCGATGCTATAGTAATCCGTTCTCCTGGAGTATTTACTGCGTCTTGATACAATTTAGCTAATACGTTAAATGTCTTGCCAGAGGAAGAACCTCCGTAGATAGCTTTGATTCTCTTATCGAGTCCAAGTATCTTATTAAAGCAAGTAGTCGGTTGCCATCCACTCATAATTATCCTGTTTTATCTTTCTTTTCTTTATACACAGTAAAGATCGGTCTATCAGCTTCAAACTTATCTGATTCCTCTCTATCTTGTGCTCTAACTTCTAATCCTTCCAATTTAGCTATCATCATTAATACTTGTGCAGCAGCTTTAGGATCTTCTCCTTTAAGTGCATTATATTGATGTTCTAATTGAATAATTCTTTTTGTACGTCTATCCATGATCTTATCTTCACGTAATTTAGTACATCTTTCCCAGCCTAACTTCCAATACTTGTGAGCTTGACTTTCTGACTTAACATCTGGAAACGTATCTAAAAACCATGTTGTAAACTGTTTACGTGTAGGGTCATAGTTAAATACATATTCAGCAGAGTCAAGTGTACGCTTTTCTATTTGAGCGTCTGTTCCTTTACTATAGGAACTTCTTGGAGTTCTTTTCATATTGTCTTTATTAAAGACTCCCCCGAAGGGAAGCCTTATTATTATTATTACAACGGTCCGTCTAATGCATCTTGCTCTACTTGAATAGTTGCAGAAGCACCTCCATCATTATGCGATACAGTTACAGTACCACTTCTAAATGTATCGAATTGACCTGTATTACTAGTACAGAATACATTCACGTTATTACCACTTATAGTAGTAGATATCCATGATCTATTATCACTAACACTAAATCCAGCACCAGCAGTAGGTCCAGTAGTTACTGTAACAGCCTGACCAGAACCACCACCTGGAACGAATGTCAAACTAGAGTTACCAACACTTATTGTGTTAGGAATATCAGCAGGACAAGTACCACTAATGGTTATAGTATAGGTAGTATCATTAGCAGGATAAGATCCAGTTATTAATCTACTCCATGTATTAAATGTAGTATTTATAGTAGGAGTTCCAGCACCAAGTCCACTAGGAGTTATACTAGTAGAAGCGTTACCAATAGAGTCGAAACTATGACCACTCTCTCCCATTGCCGTAGCAGTTAATGAGAAAGCGTCTCCAACATTACCAGTCTTAGGACTAACACCACCTACAGTTGCACCACTGATATTATCAACGATAACAAATGTTACAGTACTAGTTGAAACAGTAGCAGGTTGTGTTACGGTTCTAGTTATATTCGTAGTAGTACCAAATCCAGCATACCCAGAAGGTATAGTGACCTGTACAGTTACATCTCTAGACGTATCAGAAGTTACAGTTCCAAATCCACCAGTTAACATAGTTACAGGGAATCCATTACCAGCAGTAGCTGTAGGATTACCAGAAGCAGATACATTAACAACACCAGTCCATTGAGCATCACCAAAAGCAGGTAATGAAGCAGGAACGGTTACGTTAACAGATCCACTAAATGTAGTTCCACTATTAAAGTAGAGATTAGCAGGTCTATAGGTGAAAGTTATAGTTTCAGTTCTTGCACTAGATTGTAATGCGAAAGAAGATGGACTAATACTTAAAGCCTGTATAGAAGCTCCAGAAGCAGTAACGGAGTTAGTACCTACAGAACTACAAGATCCGCTAAATGTAGCGTCTCCACTGTAAAATATAGGTCCTCCAGTACCATTAACAGTCCTATATCTAGTTAGAACAGATCCGAAAGTACTAGCTCTAGAAACGTTCTGAGTGTAAGAGTTTGTATCACCAATATCATTGGTAGGATTAACACATACACCAGGAACTCCATTCCCAATAGGAGCAGTTAACTCTGTACACATATCAACTATAGTATGAATGTAGTCATTATAGTCAGTCCTTATTTGATAAGTTTGACTTTGAGTTACAGACGTACTGTTAGCATAATTATCAGTATTAGGACTATACGCAGATACATTGACGTCAAGAGTTCCAGAAACAGCTCCTCCAGTAATTGTAGTGGATTGATTTTGATACTCAGCAGTTCCATCAGCATCAGCAGCCCTACTCCATACAAGAGTAGTTCCAACATATACTTCCGAAGCGTCTGTTGTACCTAAACTGATACCGTCAGCCGAAGCCTCAGATATCAGTGTATTTCCTACATATATTGCCATAATTATTTATGTTACAAAAGTTATCGTTTGTGCACTAGCACTAGTTGGTGCAGTACTAGAAACAACAAAGTTCAAATTATTTACAGTTTGAGCATTAGAGTTGTTTATAGCCTTAGTAGCTTTTACAGTAGCTGTTGTACCGCTGTCATCAGCATGAACTATAGTAGCTGTCACATCATTCATAAAGAATTCAGGAATACCATTAATAGTTCCAGCACTGACAGAAGTAGTCATAGTTACACCATTAGAATTATAAGTAACACCAGTACCAGAAGCAGTAAACCTTCCAGGAATAGGCGTTGTTAATACAGGTATAAAAGCTGACATAGTACTAGCGAAAACATCGTAGTTTCCAAACTTAGCTATAGTTGTAGCAGGAGTAATTCCAAAGTCCCCAGAGAAACCAGGAGCAATAGAAGATATTATAGAAACATCAATAGATACATTACCTATTACATTGCTAGAACTAAACACAGGTAAAGAAACTGTTAACGTAAAGCTAACTTCTCCGTTTGCATATGTATAGTTGGATGCAGTACCTCCATTAATAGAAAAGGTAGTACCACTAGCATATTCAGATAATCCTTCATTAGGAACGACAGTAATGCCAAATACTAAGTTAGTATCCGTAGCACCAAATCTTTGCGACAACGTATTCTGAGAAACTCTACCTTGAGGTAAAGTCTCAGTTAAATTGATTGTAGCTACATAAGGTTCTTCACTTGTACTTCCACTTAGCGTAACTGGTATAGTCACACTACTAGAGGGAGCAATAATAGAAGTCGATATGTTTACACTTCCTCCACCAGCATTAGAAGCTCCAAAAGCAACAACACCACTAGATTCAGTTATAGTTACATCACTAGCATTGATAAAAGAACCTCTGCTAGGAGTTATAGTATTTGTATAGTTGATCCTTTGACCAGCGTTTAGTATAAAAACTTCCGAACTATCAGTTAAACCAGTTCCAGCTATATTATTTGTAAAGTTTACAGTTATAGAAACAGTACCCACTCCACTAGCTTGTGCAGAACCACTAATAGTAGCAGTACCTGTAGCATCAGCAGCAGGAAACGTAATCTCTAACGGTATTAATACAGTCTCACCTCCACCTGTAGCATTACCCATGTTTAACCATGATTCAGCTTCAGATATAGAGAAGTTACCAGAATTTAATTCAAATCCATCAGCAGCAAAAGCAGTTACATCATATATAGCAGTAGTACCTACAACACCAGTTATTACCAGTTGAGTCCTAGACAGAGATACATTACCAATACTCTCACTCAATGTAAGCGTAACAGTAGATACGTCTCCAGAAGGAATATCAGTCGAAGTAGTTCCAGATATAGTTACAGTATCAGTTTCATCAGTCTCCTGAAATAAAACTTCAAATTCTATATATACAGAAGTTCCTAATTGCTCTACACTCTTAACGGTCATGTACGAAGGTACAGTTGCAGTAAAAGCACTAGCATCAAACTGCTTATCGGCATCAGGAGTTATAATACAATTTATAAATGCATTAGTTCCAGGAATACCTCTAAGGTTTCTAGTAGGATTAACAATAGAACCACCATAAGAACCAGCTAAGGAGAATGTTAAATCAACCTCCCTATTCGAAGCTAATTTTGGATCGACCTCACCAGCAAACCTAAGTTGTTCAAATTCAGAACGTTGAGGTAACTCTAAGTCAAATATTATTTCTAATTCAGAACCTAAATCCCTAAAAGATATGTTACTTAACTGTTCAGCAGTGTCTTCACCTTCCTCAAGTAGTTGCCATATACCAGTACCTTGATTAGTACCGTCAAAGAAACTCATATTCGAAGCAGAAGCCTCAAAGTTTTCGTCTACAGATATTTTAACAACATGATTCGACTTACTTCCTGGAGATCCAGTTATCTGGAGTACACCATTAGGTAGATCATCTATAGTTAAAGGGTTAGTAGTAAGTAAAGCTCCAAATTCATCAATACCTTGAGGTACTAATGCTAAGGAATAAGTTACTTTATTACTTCGACCTGTAAAGTCATCAGCAACTAAGTCTACGTCATACTCATAGAATCCAGGAGTAATAGTTCCATCATCATTAATGCTTCCATCACCAGGAGCAATATCTCCTAATTGGTTAGGTGCATAGTGTGACATATCAAACTTACCATCTTTAGGTCTATAAACACCTCCTTTAAATATAAGAGTTTCAGCCTCAATATAGCTATTCCAATCCATTTTTAACTTATGGTGAGGAGCTATAGGATCGCTAGATATGTTTATAAAGTCACCTTCATAGAATCTAAATTCATCTCTATTATCATTCAACTTTTGCTGAGTAACAATTCTCTCTAAAGTAGTAGGGAACTGTACGAGATCATCTCTTCTCCAGAATCCCTCTTGCTCTATCTTATTATAAACAGAGTTAGGTAAGTCATCGGCAAAGTAAGGACCGTAGCTCTCAGTTTTAGTATAGTTAGCTTGCACACGCTCAAACGTGGGCTTAGTTATGTCATTAGAATACTTATTCTTAGCACTTATATTAGTCAATAAAACAGTACAATTACCAACATCACTACCTTCGTTTCTCTTTCTACCACTTCTTTTACTTTTAGGGTAAAACCAGTAAACAGTAAGAGTTCCATCTAGTGAGGTGTGGTTACCAGTTCCACTATCGTAATATGTTCCAGCACTTAAGGTTTCATCTACAGATTGCCATTCATTTAAATCAGTCGTTGTTGATTGGCTGTGATGAGCATCTGCACTTGCAAAAACTTTATAGTCGCTTAATATTCTACTTCCATAATCCCAGTCTCCATTCGTAAAGTTATAAGTAAAGTTTCTTTCAGAAGCAATACTATAAAAAGTACCTTGATTAGTGTATCCGTAAGAATGCGTAACCAAATTAGAAGTAGTAAGAACAACAGCGAAATTCATAGCTACAGACTCATTTTTGTCAGTCGCCATCCAATCAAAGCTTATATCTATAGGAGCATTAACATCTACAGTCATAGGTTCACTCTTAAACCATACAGTTCCTAAAGTGTCTAGTCTAAATCTATTCCTACTAGTTTCAAGAGCATATTTAGCCCCTGGATGTTTAGTAGTTGAATTTAAAGTCTGTCTAACTAATGTTTGATCAGCAGCAGTAGATGTAACATCATATCCATCAACACCAGACTGAAACAAGCCATTTGTAATGTAATTCCTCTCCCTAACGTTCTTAGGTTTACACTCTACAGAGCCAAAGGGTCTTTTAGTGTTTATTTGTAAGTCAGAATTTGCTACTAATAGGTCAGGAGTACTACCGCCAACATTATATAACAAATCAAAATTCTCAGTCCCAACAGAACTGTACACTTCATTAGTTACAGTGTATTTCTGGAACGTAGCAGTCTCATCAACACCATACCCACCATGAGTAGAAGCATTAACAATAAACCATTGTCCATACGATTGAAAGATTCTACAGTTAAATGCACTGAGAAGACCTTCTATCATGTTTTTAGACGTCAATTTCTTGCGATATTCTACATTGTCATCATCAGAGGTGAATAAACTGTAAGGATGAGCAGTAACGTCTGTTAAAGCCTCTCCTGAGCTATTTCTGATACCAGAATCCACCAATACAGGTAAATCTAGTCCAGTTTGTCTTATAGCCTCTAAAACCTTGCCAAATAGGTTAATTGGAGTAGTACTGTCTACATTTACGTCTACAGTAGTGTCTTCCATACCTCCTAAATTGTCAATAGCAGTAAAAGTAGTTGTAGGATTAGTAGAACTAATACTTTCGCTACCGTCAGAAGACTGAATAAACCCACACCAGTAATCATTTAGTGTGGATTCTCCATTTCTTCTATATCTTAATCTTGCTTGGTACTCAAATTGACCAGCACTTGTAAATCTAGGGAGATTATCTCCAGCAATTTTATGTAACGCTATTTTAGCTTTAGAAGCCATTATAGGTTTATAAACATCAGAATCGCTCATCCATTCCACCTCAATAGGTGAGTTTGTTGCAGTAACCTGTACAGTAGGATCACTAGCCCACGCAGGGGTTGCTTCTGAGTCATCGTAAGAGCGTAGTAAGTCTAGCTCCCACTGATATTCCTCACCAGCAAAAGTTCCAAATGTTACAGTATGTGTAACGTTAAATATTAAAGCCATTCTTTCTTGTTTTTATTAGTTAAATCCAGAGTAGTTGTCGTTTGCATTTTGCATACCATACCTCATCATGTCCATAGGGATTATAAGGTTAGAGTTTCTTACTCTAGCGTTCTCCCTTACGGGATTATTGATAACTGTACTTGAAGAACCTGAACTTGCACGACCAGCACTTGAGCTTCCGCCTCCACCACCAGCAGATTTATTAGCAAAAGATGATACGGCAGCACCAGCAGCAACCAAAGCAGCACCAGCAATAATGGCTAACGGAGCCATAGCAGGGTTTGACAATACTATGGTTAAATTCAACGCAGCAACTCCAGCAGCTATGATAAGTCCTCCTAATTGTACTAGCATATTACCTAAGCCCTTCAATAAAGCATTACCCATGTTATCACCACTACCAGCAGCCTCAGCAAAACCAGATATAAGTCCAGTTAACTGACCTTCAAGCATAGCACCCACGTTAACCATGTTATTTTGAGCCTCACTTGACTTATTAAACGATTCTGTAACGGTATCTACCCTTTTTATGTACTCATCGAAGGCAATAACGCCTCCATCAAGCATTTCTCTAATAGCAGCTAGATCATTCTTGAATTTATTCAATGCAGCAGTACCATCGTCTAAACCTACGAAATTGTCCATTAAAGGAGGTAAATTCGAGATTTGAATCCCTAATACATTTATTTTATGCATTAATTTAGCCTTTTCCTCTAACTTTATAGTTGTCTGGTCAATAGCAGTTAATTGCTCTAATTCAGACGCCAATAGTGCTCCATTGTCTGCACCAGCAGCTTTCATCACTTCTAAGTTATTTTTAATATCATTCAAGAAGTTAGAATACACATCAGTACCTATCATAGTCTTCTTCATTCCACCTAGAAATGCATGAGAATAGGCAACACCATCTTTTTCTCCTTCATCTCCACCACCGCCTCCTCCTGTCGGATTCTCAACGTCTAGTGAAGTCAATCCAGCTTCGTCTATTAATTCTTTAGCAGCTTTTTTACCTGTAGATATTAACTTATCAGCCGATAACTTTAGAGCGTCTACTTTTCCCCTAAGTTCATCAACATCTTTCTGCTGATTCTTTATCAATATACCATCCTTCTTTACAAGGTGTTTCTTGAAGCCAGCTAGTTTTTCTTCTTCTGCAGTAAGTTCTGCCTGAAGCTTAAGTTGTTCAGCTAATTTTTTACTCACAGCTGCCACGGTAGCACTTTCAATGGCATTCAACTTAATCATTGCACTTTTCTTTGTGACAAATTCATCAAGAGATCCATTAACAGGATCAAAACCCATCTCCTTAAGCTTGACCATAGCGTCCTTAAACTCGTAGGTGTTTTTCTCACTGCTCTTAACTGCATCTGCGTACAGCCCTAGTTTAACTATAGGACCTTGAGCATCAGCCAAAGCTTTAGACGCTAACTGTGCAGCCTCTTTCGCTTCCTTACCCATCTTCTGAAAATGCTTAACAACAAACCCTATAGCTACAGTAGCAAGAGTTAATGCTACTATAAGAGGTCCACCAGCTCCCATAGATACAGCCATTGCTTGAATGTTATTCTGTACTCCTTGAAAACCGTACTGCATATCATCAATAGCGTAAGCTGCTTGAGTCATTGCCATGTTACTCTTCTTCTGCTTACTACCTAACTTAGTTACAGCACTACTTGTCTTCATAGTTTGAAGAGCATACTGCTTTAAAGCAATAGCAGACATATTGTACTCATTACGAGCTAATTTAACTTGATTCTTAGCTAAAGAGATCTGAGTAGCCATTTTCTTGTTAGCACCACCAGCTTTTAATGCTTCGTTCTCTAATTTTAATAGAGCTTTCTGAGCTTCTAGTAAGTCAGTTTTATACTTACCTACTTTAGCTTCTAGTTCAATGGATAATTTTTCTGTTGCCATTACTTTTTGGAGTTACTGGCAGCATTTTTCACTGCACTATTAATAAATTTTGTTAATACACCTAAATTTTGTTTTACTACCTTGTACCAGTAGGGAGTGGTTTTGTATTCACCAGCTCTCCCGTGTTCTACAACCCTTCCATATTCGAAGTTAGTCCTTCTAGGATCGGTTTTAGTAGTGTCTACAAAGATGCGAGCTCTATATTGCCCAACATCTCTGTAAATACTTTTTCTTAAGTTTCCTCTACTTACTCCATCACTTATTGGAGCTGCAGCTGTGACATCTCTCTGTATATCAGCTGATACCTTCTTAATAATCTTTGGAACTGATACATCAGCTACATCAATTAGAGATGCTAGTCTAGAATTTACTACATCTAACTCTCCTTTGTCAAATCCTTTGTTTCCTTTGCCCATTTGAAATGTTGTTTCATGCGTTCTACGTCTACAGAGGCTGCTGTCTTGTCTACTTTAATATTCGTTGGAATATCATGGAGCAGCTTATACAGGTCTCTAGGACGTTTAATTTTCTTGAATGGATTCTCACCCGACATTCCAGCAAAAGCAGTTTGATAATTAGAGAACTCAATGTTTCTAGTCATCTCCCATCTGCTATTTTCTATATACCGATTTCTTTGTATTAGGAGCAGCATCTGCCGAAGCGTTAGCTTCCAAAATATATTTGGATCTACACCAGCGTGTACGACACAGGCTTGCTCAAACTCAGAGATAGTTGTTAACTCTTCTTCTTCGCTACCTTCATCGGTGTTTGCTTTCCCACAACCTTATCTATAGCTTGCGAATTATTAAAGATAACATTAGACAATTCAACGATTCCGTGCTCACCTAACGACATAACGTCATTACGCATTTTAAATCTATTGTAATCAAAGTCCATGTCTTCCTCTTGAGCATAAGCTCTAGCAGCAGCTAAACATAAGTCTGTTATTAAATCTAGTAGTATAAACTCATTTTTATCTTCTTTTTGTAATTCATTTCCAAATTCTGTTAAGAACTTGCTAGAAGTGAGTCCTGTATCTTCCTCAAGGTTAAACCATGAATTAATACTGAAATGTAAATTAAGCCCATTATCTGGGAATTGGTAGTATCCTATTTGTTTTGTCTTCATTCTATCTGTCTTTATTGGTTAGTTGAGGTAAGAGTCTTAATAAGCCTCCTCTCTTACCCCTGTTTAAATAACTATGAATTATTTAGTATTAAGCCATTACTACTTTAGTAAGCTCTCCAGAACCTTTAAGGCTACAAGAGTAAGTAATGTTATCATCTGAGCTACGAGCTACCTCGAAAGACTCAATGAAAGCAGATCCACTCCAACCAAGAAGGTCGCCAGTAGATAATCCTGTTTCAGGACGTGTGAACATAAAAGCAATCTTAGTTCCAGCTAATGCTAGGTCAGAGAATTGCTCAGTAGATTTACTTGAAGCTACATCATCAAAGTCAGCAAGACCATCAGTAGAGATACTGAAAGTTTTACGACCAGAAATCATTTCTTCGAAAGAGTTACTATCTACAGAAGTAACATCAATAAGAGAGTTGTTTACACTTAAAGAAGCAGACATAGAGTGAGCAAACTTTTGTTCAGATCCAGCAGTGCTGTCAATTGCCAGTGTTAAGGCATTTCCATTTAATAAAGCCATTTTGTTTTGTTTTTAGTTGTTTGTTTTCTTTTTCTTTACTTTCTTAGGTGCAGCAGGTCTTTCCTCTACTTCCTCATATAATACTGTAATATCAGCTGTTGTGTCTACAGAAGGTTGTTTAGTGAATACTATATACTTTCCGTTTACCTCTTCTATATACATACCAGTTAGTTCAGCGTGCTTCTGAGCATACGCTTCACAGTTAAATACTTTCTTGATTCCCATAATCTATATTTTATTTATTAGTTTATGCTTCTCTAAAGTGATAGGGTTGTTTACCACAGTCTGATTAAGACGTTTCATCTTAATACTTAATTCCTCCATACTGGAGATAAGGCTAGTCTCAGCTCCTATGAACTGATTATAACCATTAGACCCAATTCTTTTATTGAGTTCCTTTACTTCACTTACTAAGTCCCTTAAGACTACTTCCATTGATGTCATCATTCTCTACCTTCTTTATGTTTATTCCCCTGTAATCTATTTTAATCATCACTCCAGAACCAGAGGAATCTAAATCCCAGAGTATAATACTTTTATCTTCATTCAATGCCTCTACTATGTCACCAGGAGTGTCATTATCAAAGCTATAATAGTAATCCATTATTTTACGTGGCTAATTAATAACCTTAAAACCTGACCAGAATTATTTATTACATCTGCGTGTTTAGGTAAAGGTATGTTAGTGTTGAGCTGTTTAACATCTCCTCCCGTAAAAAATGTCATGGTAACTCCATCTATTCTTCCGTAAGGCTGCAATACTCCATCTAAGAAGTATGAATCTATAGTTCCTGATTCTTGCTCGTGTACTGGATGGGTTACTCCATCAGCTATTTCTATTATTGTTAGTGACATAATTATTTGTTTTGTTGTTTAGTTAGTGTGTCTAAGAACTCTAATCTCATGCTTTCAGTCATAGATCTTAATCCTCCACTCATTAGTGAACAGCTATTGTGTTTTAGTCCAAATACATCGTGTGCCATTTCATGATACACCAATGCTTTACGTTCCGATTTACTTAACCTGCCCCATATGTATATATCTATAACTATGTTTACAGCATACTTGTTATCCATTCCTATAGCTATTCCAGCTACATTAAAAGGAGTTCTACCTAAAACTATACTAAAGCTTATATTGTCGTTGTCTATCTCTAATCCAATACTCTCTATGTCCTCTCTAAAGTCCATATAGTATTCTCTAAGTTCAGGGTCTATATAGTAAAACACCTTACTAGCCTCTACTACCTTCTCCTTACAACCTATAATACTCAATACAGCTATTACTAGTATAAATCTTCTCATTGTTAATGCTTTGTTAATGTCATTCTTAAAATCTACTATATTTATAAGGTGGAATATCAGACACCTATCCACATATTTAATCACTTTCACCAGGGGGGGTGCCCACACTTATAGACTTTTCTTAAGTCTCTTACTATACTATACTAATGTTAATAACTATGTATGTATATACTAGGTTATGTGTAAAATAAATTGCTTATCAATTAAGCCCTATATAATACCATTATACTAATGTAGTACTACACCTTATATACACTACTCTAAACAGGTATGATATCAGCTATTACAGAGCCTATTTAAAGCCTCTTATATGGGCTATTCTACATAACACTGTACTAATGTACATATATAAATATTAAAGCCTTTATATTGAATTAAGCTACTTATAATAATACATATATAATAATACATATATACACATATATAGTACAATGATTAAGACTAATATAATAGTACTAATAACTATACATATATATAGGCGTATACTTACTGTAATTGATCTCTTAAAATACTTTATTCTTAAACCCCCCCCATGAGATTGAAAACGTGCATATATCACAATACAATAGCCTATCTATTGCGGATATGATAATAACCCTCTGGTAAGCCCTATATACAGGTAGCCAATATAACGCATAAAAAAACCCCCTATAATGGAGGTTGTCGTACTGTCGATATGTGCTTTTGTATATTCTTATAAACCCAATGTAATGAATCCGTCTTTATATTCTTTTACTATTAAGCCCGTTTCAAGCTTAGTTACTCTAATTGGTTTACGTCTGAATATGCTTAGTAAATAACTCATAATATAATTAATAATGTGATTAATAAAAAAGGTAAAATAAAGACTAATAAAGCTAAATTGATTCTATCCATGATTATGCATTTAAGTGGTTAAATTCTTGTACTGTTATTTTGTCATCTATATACATTAAGTTAATAATATCTGTAATCCCTAAATTTGGATTCGCAATGATGTACTTGTTTGCTATTGATTGAATTGTTTTAGATCGTATCATAATATTTGCATTTAATTGGTTAATTGATTATTTTCTAGCTTGTATATAAGCCTGTTCAAATTGGTTACTCTTGTAGTCCTGGTAAACTCTTATAATTTCTTTTATCATGGCTTACATTCCCAATACTATACCAAATTCGCCCTGTACCACACCTACGAATAAAGCCATTAAAATCATTCCACCTATTACTAAACCGATTGTCCATTGTACTGCTTTCATAATGTTAAATTTAATTGTTAATACTGTTATTGTTTTACTATGTAAAGATAAGCTATTTATTTAACTTACCAAACTTATTTACGTTTATTTTATATTATTATTACTTTTTATAATATCTCTTCGCATACCCAATAAGATTACTACGATAATTGTTAAAATAATTGTTGTCATGATATATATGTTTTGTTATTGTTTTACTATGTAAATATAATACTTATTTTTATACTTACCTAATTATTTACGTTTATTTTGCATAATATCTAATAATTTATTGCATTCGTCTAGTTTCTTTTGTAGTTGTACATTTCTTTGTTCAGATTCGATAAGCAATATTGTTGTTTCCATTAAGTCAGTCATAATATTTAATTTAATTGTTAATACTGTTGTTATTGTTTTACACTGTAAATATAATACTTTTATTTATACTTACAAACTATTTAGATAAAAACTTAATATAATTACTAAAATAGCTACTTTTCCTAGATTTTCCATGTTGTTATTTGTTATATGTATCATAAATAGCATCGAAAGCCATTTCATTATATGAATTGTATCTTTCACCCGTTGATTCTGAATGGTCAAACGGACTCAATCCGAAAGCCTCCGCTACTTTTTGAGCTTGGTAATTATATATTACATCACTCAATCCGTTAATTATTTCGTATAATCCGTCTTGATAATCATCATAATTTTTAAGGTCATCACTAATTTGGTCGCAAACTACGGTATTTATGTAATTTCTAACTGCGTACTGGTTTTGGTAATCTAAATCTAAATTCTTCATTGTTATATGTTTAATTGTTAATACTGGTGTAAAGATAATACTATTTATTTAATAACCTACTATTTAATGAAATAATTTGCATCAAATAGCATTGCGTTAAGGTTCATAAAAGGGTGGTCAATAACTGCGCCTCTTTTGTTGTCTACCATTACGGCAATTCTTTCTTGTGTGAATATAACGCAAAGCTTCTCTATGTCTTCTCTTATATCTTTACCCTTTGCAGTTATGCAATTAATTACTGCGGTTGTTTCCACTTCACCATTATATAAACCATCAACAAATTTGATTGACGTTACAAATGTTTTTAAATTAGTAGTGTTAACTAATTCCGCAATATCTTCTACCATTGAATAAGGATTATTTCCTAGTCCGATATTTAGTGTTACTTGATTCGTTTTAATTCCTTGCATAATTGATAATTTTAATTGTTATTGTTTTACTTTGTAAAGATAATACTTTTTTTAGTACTACCAAACTATTTAATGATTATTTTT
>Ga0209602_1000475_pt1 | contig 38497 bp, 48 predicted proteins | sample COGITO_mtgs_1205_3_FD_184810 | JGI IMG/M metagenome (GOLD analysis project Ga0209602, IMG submission 184810) | Pelagic marine microbial communities from North Sea - COGITO_mtgs_120524 (SPAdes) (version 2) | ecosystem: Environmental > Aquatic > Marine > Epipelagic ...
GAGGTGCCCAAAACGGCTCAATGAAGTTTGCATGATAATGATCTGATCCATCTGTTAATCCTAAACCTAGATCATGATTGATTACACCATATGCAACATCTAATGCTCTTTGCCAACTGTCTGGCTCTGTGGGTTCATCGCTTCTACCATCGCAATACCAACTAAATTGACACATGCCTTTTACAGGATTGTAAATTCTTTCACTGTCTGGTAAATGATCAAACCTTGCTGTTTTCCAACTTTCGTATACTGGACCTTGATACACTACTTCGCATACTGTATTAGGATATGATATACTTTTAACTCTGTTAATAGTTACATCTGCTACTGCCCACATACCAGCAGTTCTTTCACTTCTTGCTTCGTGATAGATATTTAATGCTAGGCACTCTATTTCTGCACCTAAATCAATAGGTCCGGTAAAGGGCAATTGGTTAGCATGTGTTGTAGATGACAATGCCAGAATCAAACATATTATTCTTTTCATACACTTCCTAATTAAAACATATACTATATTATAGCATATTTTTAGTTAAAGTCAATTATTTGACTATCTGTATACTGGATACTGACTGTGTGTATTGATCTGCTATGTCTGATGATGTAATTGCATATCCTAAGATATTACATCTATTTAGCGAAATATCATCAGTGTTTGTTGACATTAACCATGGGATAAGCCTAATGCCACTGCCATCTGGTGCCATCGCTAAGACTACTGCTTTATTCAGTTCGAATGTATCATCGTCATGCGATTTTACTTTAGCAATTATTTCTTCGCCTGATCCTAGTTTGAATGAGACTACTTCGTTTTTAAATTTCGAATTTTCTTTTATCATGCATCTATTTAATTACTTTAAGTTTAAGGTATCTAAAATAATGGTATAACTTAAAACGATGCTAAAAACAACCTATTTCTTTATGGTTTTAGTATCATTTGTTAAATATTAACGTTGGACAGATAATATTTCAGTCTAACAGTAATGATAAAATTGCCTCCCTCTTAGGATAGGCTATATAGAGCAGGAGAACTGCAAATGACTGTTCCAACATTGAACAAAGGAAAAACTGGCGCCAGTTGACCTTCTAAAACTAATCTAGTTTAGCAAGAAATAATTCCTTATGCTTGTTATAAAACTTATCGTGCCACGATTTATGTATGTGGCCTATTTCTGGTTCGTCTAATACACCAGTCACAACATCTGAATAATCTACAGGACATGCTTCTCTAATTATATTAAAATGATACTTTGTAAACCCTGTAAATAAGTTAGGAAGTATTACGCATGGGCGTTTTTCTGCACTATGTAAAATTGATTCAGCAATTATCCGGTCTTTACTTTCAGCAATTTTAAAATCAAAGTATGTGTCTACTAACTCAGCAGTCAATTCTCCTTGAGCCAATCTATCATGAACTGCCCAAGATGTTATATCTTTATTTTTAAAATGTTCGTAAGTAATTACCTCATTGACAGACGTATTATTTTTTTCTATCCTATTAGGTGCAGTTAATACAATTAAGATTTTATTAAATTTGTAATTCTTAAATGCGTATTCGAGTTGGTGCCATATGTTAAAATTACTGGCTCCTGTGATAGCAAGATTGATAGGTTGGCTGTCACTGTCTTTTGCTAATCGATTCCACCATGCCCATTCACAATGTTTGCCGTTGTCTTCTGCAACAAAACTGTCACCGATTATGAGGAGGTTGCTATTGCTTGTTGCCATAACTGCTCACTTGCTAAATTTTTTGCTTTTGCCTCACATTGTATATCAAACTGATCCCAGAAACTAAGTGCCCAGTCATTTGCTTCAACGTTAGGATAGTAATCTGAATGTGCTCTAAGTTTTTGTTTCTTAGCACCTGCCTCTAGTAGTGCCGGTAAGTCTTGCATTTTGCTGTGGTTAATTTCTTCGCCTTCTTTCAGTGCCATTGCTAGACCATGGTCTCTACTGTAACTGTAATGTAGTGTAGGCCTAACACCTCGCCAACTGTCTATAATCATTTTAATTCTACTATCGGTAGGACTAATATATTCTTCGTCTCTAATCCAATGATGGTGTATGTCTAATACAAGTGCCACATGCTCACGCAATTTAAGACTCTCATCTAAACCCCAACACATCTCGTCATTCTCAATAGCGATTGTGTTACGAGCCTCAGGGCTGAGTCTATCTAACATGTTTATAATACCTTGATGGCCTTGTCTACCTGATATATGAACGTTACATTTAAAGTCCATAAACTCTTTACCAAACCCCATCCAACGTATCATGTCAGCATGGTATTCAAACTCATCTAAACTACGTTCAACAACATCAGGTTTGTCACTAGCAAGGACAGTAAATTGTCCAGGATGGAAACTTAGTCTTACATCATTGAGTCTTGCAACATCACCCACTTTACCAAAGCCACGTTCAAGTTCCTTGCGAACTGTAGCATCTTCGAATACATAACGCCAATTGGGCTCAGTAGCCATTGGTATAAGACTGCTAGACAATCTAACCATACGCCTTTCTGCAGGTAGTGTTCCTACATACTCAACTAAGTTATAAGCGGCCTGCATATTGTGTGTAACAATATCTAAGAGTCTTTCTTCTGCTACTGCCTTGTCCTGTCTATTGCACCAAGCCACAGTAGTAGATCTATCTGTGTAGGGTTGCTGTAATTCTTTAAGGACTTTAGGCTTTTGTGTCTGATCGGAATCAAGATACTTGCAACAGAAACCTATACGTTTTACATTATTATCGAACATGTATGTATTATACTGTATTGTTTAGTCGTTGTCAATACTTTTATTCAATATATCTAATGCTTCTTGTAAATCTTCTTTAGTGTTTGAATTGTTTTTAGTCTCAAATATAGCATCTAGTTCATCTAAATCAACAACTTCTTGCGATATTGCTTGTATCATATGTGCTAAATCGCTAATTAATTCTTCTTTAGATTCACCATATGGATCAATTGAGTTAGTAGTATAACTAACTGGTTCACCATTATCATTGTAAAAAATTTCTCTAATGCCGTAACCTTGCTCTATATCTGACGGTCTGTATGTTATTCTATAGTTCCACATACAACTACTTATACAGTATTGTTTTTTTTGTTATGCAGATTTGATAAATACATTTGTAATTACAAAAAATTTATCTCTGGAGATATAAATGGCTACAGTCAAAAAATATAACTTAGCAGGCGTTAGCACTAATGTTGAACTTGGTAAACAAGGTTCATATTTAACAGGTAATGCCAGTGCTATCGGATTTTATACATCAGGTGATGCCCTTCAAAAGATTGCTATTGCAAACGCAACAGCGGCTTCACATGCTGTAACAAAAGCACAATTAGATGCTACATCAAGTGATCTTGTTCAACATATCACAGTTGATGTGGAACACGATTCAGGTGCTGTAAACTTTGCAAACATAGGTGCAGGAACAAGAATTATTTCTGTTACTGTTGATGTTCCTGTTGCTTGGACAAGCGGCGGTTCAGGTGACTATATTGAAGTTGGTGATACTAACAATGCAAGTAGATTTATGAGAAGTGGCGATATGGATGTTACTGCAACAGGCCAATACCACTCACAATACCAATATGAATACACTTCACCAGGACAATTAAGATACAATGTTGTTAATGGAGCCTCAAGTGATGGCGATGCAACAATCAGTGTTCTAGTTGCTAGTGATAGTGTAACAGTTACCGATTATGGTTCTATTCAGAATGCACAGAATAGTAATAGTGATCTTGGTAATATTGCTTAATAGGAGTATAATAACATGGTAGATTCAGTAAAAAATTATGGAATAGCCGGTGTCTCAGCCAATGTCCAATTAGGTAAGGCTGGTCCTATTATAGTAGGTAGTGATAGTTCACAAATTAGTTTTACAGACAAAGATGGTGCAATTGAAAATATATCTATTGGTTCTGGTTCACAAGCCGATCATGGTGTAACAAAAACACAGTTAGATACAATTGAACAACCAAAACTCCAGTATAAAAAAACAACTGTCACATATAACGGCGGAACTGTAGCACTAGGAACTGCAAGTGCCGGAACATGGATTCATCAAATAGTAGCAGAAAAAGATGCTACATGGACCGATGCTAATAATGTAACAAATATAACAGTAGGTGATAGTGGAGATGTAGATAGGCTATTTGCAGAGTTTGATGTTAATACACAAACTAAAAGTGCGCCTAAATATAAGTATCTATCAGACACAGTTGTAAATGCGGTTGTAACCACAGGAACTGCAAGTGCCGGAGATGCTATAGTTACTGTATATTACTCCGGAAAATTCGAGTAAGATGAAACTAACACAGATAGAGGGCAAAAGTCCACACAAAAAAGGCTCAGCAAAATATAAGAAACACATGGCGGCCAAACATGCATCTATGAGTGAAAAAGTAGATGAAATGAAAAGTCTTATTGAACGTGCAAAGCATGTAAGAGCAAACTCTAAAAAACCTAAGATAGTAAAACCTAATACAGGACATGAGAGTCCACATCCTTATGATAATGCAGGATTTGTAGGAGAAGCAGAACTAGATGAAATATCTATGCAGGATATTAAGAAAGGTGCTAAAGTTGCCGCAGTAACAGGTGCTATTGCTTTAGGTGGAGCAGGCATTGGAAAAGTTACAGACTACATGAATCAAAGTTCATATAATTATAGCATTCAACTTCCCCAACTAGAAATGTATTTAGACTATGCTGAAGCACAAAAAGATCAAAGAATGATCAAGCAATTAAAAACTCGTATTAGAAACCACGAAGGTAGACTTTCAATGGGCAAGGGTGATGTCGACGGCAGAGACGGAACTCCAATGAGTTTTGAAGTTGTATACGATAAAGAAAATCCAAACTTTGATCCTTTAGGTGATCCCATGCAATTAAACAAAAAGTTTAAAGATGCGAGGGATAATATGCCAGAATCAAAAAAGCCTGAACTTCCAAAACAAAATAATCCCGTGGCAAAAAATTCACGCAACATGAGTGGAGCAGGTGCTCACAAGTCACCAAAAGATTACGATAGAAAAAATAAAAAATCAGAAATTAAAGCACAAATGGACGAAGCGGCATATTCTGCAGATAAGATAACATTGCTAAAAGCAGTAATAGATGAAATAGAAGACAAAGCACAGGACGAGGACGGAATAAAGTTTTTAAAAAAACTTGCACAATTAGTAGGCAAAAGGATTTATAAAAGAGATAATGGTAAATTAGCATTAGAAAGTCCTATTCCATTTAACAAATGTCCAAGTTGCGGCGGTGATATACATCACATAGATGAAGCAGAAGGCAAAAAAGATGCCTGTTATCACAAAGTAAAAAGCAGATATAAAGTATGGCCAAGTGCCTACGCCTCAGGCGCTCTAGTTCAATGCAGAAAGAAAGGTGCTAAGAATTGGGGCAACAGCAAGGGTAAGTAATTATGCTTATCAAAGAAATCACAACAGGCAACTTTGGTGGAGTCATCTATCCAAAACTGCCACATGAAGAAGTATTAGATGCTATCAGTTCCTGGGAATACAGTGACACACCTATTGAACTTAGCAATGGCTATGTAATAAATGCCAGAGAAGAAGGCTACAACGAAGACGACAATGCTTGGGTATTATTAGACCCACAGGGCAAAATAGTTGATGCTGGTGAAGGCTCTATAGAAGATGTAATGCAAGACTTCACACCAATAGCAATAGAAGAAGAAACAATTGAAGAAAAGGCAACCATACCTGTAAAAGGATATACCGATGCAGAAGAATTTATAAATGATTTTTGGTTCTATGGTCATAATCCAAGCGAAATGGTAAGTCACACTGGGCCCAGAGCTAGACCAACGTGGATCGGTATAGAAGATCCAAAGCATTCACAATTAAACAAGTTTTTAGATGCCAACGAATTGACCCAAAGTAAACTATACGACGACGAACTTGAGGTTGTATTATGGTTGGCTAAACAAATGAACATTAGTCCTATGACAGTTTTACGTTATGGTAGTGATGCAATTAGATTTAACACTGATACTATTAAAGCAGTAAAACAAATAGTAGCAAAATCAAAAGGAAAATAATATGTATTGGTTATTAATATTATCACTAAAGGCTATACTATCTAGTATTATAGGTAGTAGTTTTTATCAGTGGTTTAAAAACACCAAAATGGGTGTATGGTTTCAAGTAAAAATGGATAACACAATGGAGTGGGTAGCAAAGCGATATGATTTAGAAATTGCTAGTCGCGAAGACAAATGGTTAGCACAATATCCTAGACTAGCAGACAGAATAGTTGCACTTGAAAAAGAAGTATCAAAACTTAAAAAGAAAAAATAGGAGAATACTATGTTAAACGTAGCAAAAGCATGGGTCAAAGACAGACTCGGAGAAAGAACATCATTAGACGGAGTAGCCTTAGTTGCAGTCTGTGGTTCTATAATCATGTTTGGTGGAATAGTTAAAATCGCCGCATGGGCAGGATTAGGATACGGAATATACACATTAGTCCAAAAAGGCTAAAATTCAAATTATTTTTCTCCTGTTTGAACTAAATAAAGTATAGTTTTAACCAGGAGAAAAATGCCAACAAAATTCAAACCATCGCAGACTACATTAGTCAAAGGTCAAGGAATAGTAACCAATCATTACTACATTAAGAATACCCCTAAAGAAGAACTAATCAAATACATCAATGATGGGCAGAAGCCTAAGATCAAACAAAAGTGTTCCAATGAACTTGTAAGACGTGGTGTTAAGATAATTTGGGTATCTAAAGAAAATGATAAATAGTTGTTATGCAATTAAATGACTTCAATAATATACAGAAAAAATTAATCGAAAGTGTCGAAGGATCAGGATCAGGATTTAAAGATCCTGATGAGTCAGGCAATCCAATAAACGAATCATTAAAAGCACTGGCAGAACATGTAAAGAAACAGGTTCCATTATGCGATAGCCTTTTCAGATATCAAAGTGAAGCCTACTTTGATACATTCAAATATGCCAAACAATTACGTGAAGCAGGTTCACTGCCTGAGTTAGATTGGGAAAGTGAAGAAATGCTTGGCACCGACATAGGCGAAAGTGTTGAACTAAAAGGTGTAGGTCGTGTTTGGTTGGATGTTCCATATCTGAATGAAGATGAATCTATTGAAGAAGCAGAAGAGGGAATGATTGGTGAGCCTGATGATTACTATGATGCCGAAGAACGCAAAGAAGCATACGATGATTTACAGACTGCTTTAGATGGTGTTAGGAACGATTGGGAAAAACAAAGTGTTATAGATGGTGTATGTCCAGAGTGTAGCGGATCGTCATACATGGACGGTGACTATGACAATGATGAAGACAGTTGTTATGGTTGGGGCAACTACGGTTGTGATCAAGGAGAGATGGAAAATGCCAGTTGGGTAGAAATCATTAAGTTTGATCAACAAAATGTAGACAGACAACAGGCCAAAGACAATTACCCAGGTGACGAAGAAGTTATAAAACAGGCCGCAAAAATGATGCCTAACATGGACGATCCTAGAATGATAGTCCAACAACTTAGAACAGACTACCCACAACTAGGTAGAGCAAAGGCTTCAGATTTAGCCGCTAAGGCAAAACAGATAGCATTTCCAAATGAAAATATTGATGAAGATTCAAACAAAGAAGAAAAAGAAGTAATGCAGATGCTAAAATATTTGCATAATGAATATGTTAAATCAGGTAAAAATAATGTATTTGATTTACCTTCTATACTACGACAACAAATGCCTGAACTAGACAAAGCAAAAACTAGAGAGTATTTTTCCAAATTTTTAGATAGCGGCTTGTATGAAGAAGATAGTAGTTCTGCACAGGCAGATGAGGCCGCGGTGGCTAAAATGATTGCTAAGGCATTAGGCGATGAAAATCGCTGGACTGAAATGTCAGCACATGAATTGTATGCAGAACTAGAAAGTGAAAATTCAGAACTAGCAGATGTTATTCAACTTACTGCTAAAATGTTATACGATGTGAGATTAAAAGAAGGCAGTGGCCATCCTCATTTACAAATGAACTTAGCAAAAAGTCCTATAAGTCATTTAAAAGATTGCCCACTTTGTAGTGGCGGTGGAATGGATGCTGACGACATGGGTATACCTACAGGAAGAAACATACGTGGTGATGCAATTTGTCCTAGTTGTAATGGTTTTGCAAAAATAGGTGTCGTAGACTATGCAAAAGAATTACCAGCATTCCAAAAGAAAGATACAATAGAATTTTTGAAACAAAACTTTAAACAGAGTTTTGAACCAGGTAATCCACGTTCAGTTAATGATGCAATGTTTGAAGGTCAAGAAAGAAGTATTATACGTGACGCAATGGTAGACTACATTACAAATCATTTTAGAGGAAACGAACATATTTACAGCACATCAGATGAGATAGAAAATTCTATAGCATCAACATTTAGTGTCGCAAGTTTACGAGATTTAGGTTTAGATGAGAAAGAAGATGGAGGCCAATTAATTAGTGACTTCACTAGTAATCCTAGTGATGTTTTAAGTCTTAATGATGTTACAGAAAAGGTATTGGCTCAATTAGATGTTTCTCATATTAAAGAAGCAGAATATCAAGGTAAGAAAGTAGAACTTAATAAACCTAAAAGAGGTGGTAGCAAGAAGTATTACGTCTATGTCAAGAACCCTAAAACAGATAGAGTTAAAAAAATATCATTTGGTGATGTTACAGGTTTAAGAACAAAGGCAGGTAACAAAAAGAGAGCCAAATCATTTGCGGCCAGACATAATTGTGAAAAGAAAAATGATAAAATGAAAGCCGGTTACTGGGCATGTCGCTTACCACGATACGGTTTAGTAAAAGGCGGCAAGTGGTGGTAAACCCATATATCCAAAAGGACATTGCTCCTAACAAATTTGAAAGAATATTTAGAGAACACACTGACGAGTCAGAGTTAGTATGGCACAGAGACAGAAAAAATAGAACCGTTAGAATTATAGAATGCAACGGTTGGAAGTTTCAAAAAGACAATAGATTACCTGTTGAACTTAAAGAAGGCGACACTATACATATTAACGCATTCGAGTATCATAGAATATTAAAAGGTTCAGGTAGTTTAGTTGTAGAAATTACAGAACATGAACTTAATAAAAACAGAAAATAAACTCAATCCTCGTAGATCATGGGGAACAGCAATCGATATAGGATACATTCCTAACAAAAATGATCTCAAACATTTTGATCAAAATGGTTATGATTTAACGCCATTAGAAAAGATGTATGCTGAAGTTAATAGCGGCTATGTTAAAAATACTAGATGGCGAGATAGTCTTAAACAAGATTGGTTTGTAGATCGTGATGAAAGCACCAAAGGTGTCCATCTTAATCATGCTGACTTATACGAACGTAAAAGTTATCACGGATACGCTCTAGAACAATTAATGGCTCATGCAGAAGGGTTACCTTTAATACATAAAATTACACAAATGCGTCCTAAATGGGGCATAGATATTAGCATAGACTATGTAGACTATCCGCATGTATTCGAAGTATTTCACTTTGAATGGGACGATTTTGACTACGAAACTGTAGCCGCAAAACAAGAAAAAATAGAAAAAATTGTGTTAAATACTGATTGGGACGATGCCGCACAGACACTTATCAAAAGAAAGGATGAATGGCATGGGCTCGACTTTTTTGCACAAAGCAAATGGAAGTCAGATTTTTTTGGAGTTGAACCGGAACAGTTTAAAATGGTTGCATGGAATTAGTTGAATTTGCAGACGAAATAGATACTCATCAAATTTGGCAGGATTTATATCCTGTTCTTGTCGAGTATAATTTACTTAACGAAGATCAAATATCTTTGACAAGCATATCTGGTGATAACGATTGGAAATGCAGTATTGGAAAAATGAAAGACTTGCAATATCCAGAACGTTATTATTCTACACTTAATAAAGCATTCGAAAATACAAGTATAGATTTATTAGTTCAAAAATATCCTCAATTTTATCGATGGAGGCTATTAAGAGTTGCACCAAAGCAAACATATAGTGTTCACCAAGATAGTCTAGGTGAAAAAAATAATATTAGAATACATATTCCTGTAAAAACAAATGAGAGAGCATTTTTAGCCTTTTATTTGCAAGTGCCTTTAAACACAAAAGAAACAGGCGTAAAACATTATCATTTAGAAGAAGGCAAAAGTTATTTTGTAAACACATCAGGTTTTCATACAGCAGTAAATTATGGAGACGATAACAGATACCACATAGTAGGAGTAAGATATGAAAATAGCACTGACAGGGCACACTAGCGGAATAGGAAAAGCACTATATGACATGCTGTCGCAAGAACATGAAGTTGTATGCTTTAGTCGTTCAAACGGTTACGATATACAAGAAGATAGTGCTATAGAAAGGATAGTGCAAGAATCATTAGACTGTGATGTGTTTATCAATAATGCATATTACAGTTTAGCACAGGTTTATATTTTAAATAGATTATGGCACTTCTGGAAAAGAGATAAGACTAAAACCATTGTAAATATTTCAAGCCTTAGTAAATATCCTGGTATGAGTGGAAATACAACCGGTTATTCAGCACACAAGGCCGCTCTATCACATCAGGCATTCTTGCTGATGTTTAAAGGTAGTAGAAAATGTAGGGTGATCAATGTAAATCCTGGGTATGTAGAATCAAAAATGACCGAAGGTGTAACTGCAAACATGCTTACTGCTCCAGAATGTGCTGAACAAATTGCACATGCAATAAATTTGCCACAACATATTGAAATAGGCGAGTTAAGTTTATGGCGACCTTATTAAATGACAACAATTTATATTAAGAATGCATTATCACAAGATGTTATTAATGAACTTGTAGAGGTCTACGACTCTGCTGATGAATATGATACTGCTAGTATGAAAAAAGCAAGTGGACTGGGTGCAATAAATGTTTTAAAACAAGTAAACTCAATAGACACAGATAGAATACGAGTATGTCATTTTTATAAACACAAAACACCTTACTATCCTCATTCAGATTTCCATAATGTAGAAAAAGACAATGTTGTTATACCATTAAGAGTTATAAATGGATTAAATCCATACCTTATAGTTTTTGATCAGTCATGGGCAGGCGATGGTATTACATGGACAAACAATGAAAAGATAAAATTTAAATTTAACGAAGGTGTTAGTGGCCGTCCTTATGATTACGATATAGATAATAAAACAGATCAACCAATCCCAAACTATCTATACAATAGATATTTAAATTGGCAACCAAAAGACTTTTGGTTTGGACTGTCTGGAACACCATATGAGTTTATGCCTGGAAATTTAATACAGTTTGATTCTAAAGTATTACATGCTACAAGCACAATGCATTGTGAAGAAAAACTTGGACTTACTATAAGGTATAAAATTTAGATAAATACTAAATATGAAAAAGGTAGTTATATATCCAGGCAGATTTCAACCTATGCTTTCACATCATGTAAAAGTATACAGAGCCATTGAGCAAATGTTTCCAGAAGCAGATGTATATATTGGCACCTCAGATAAAGTAGAACCAGGTAAATCACCATTCAATTTTGAAGAAAAAAGACAGATTGCTAAAGCACATGGCATAGATCCAAGTAAAGTTTTACTTGCACCTAGGCCTTATCATAATATGGATTATGAAGCAAATTTCAGTAAAATGAGTGATAATTTTGATCCAGAAAAAGTAGAAATCTTTTTTGCAGTTGGAGAAAAAGATGTTAGAGAACGTTTTCCAATGAATAATGTAGATGCAAAGACTGGACTAGATATGAAAGTCCGCGGAGAACCTGGTCCAAAGTATTATCAGATGATAAATACTTATAAGAAGGATCCTCAACCAATGAGTGTAAGAGGTTACATTGCTCCGATAGAGAATGTAATGGATGATATGGAAGAGGTTTCTAGTGCAAGTGCTTTTAGAGTATCACTTAATAATGCACCTGATATAGAATCAGCAAAACAAATTTTTACTAGACAATTCGGTGAAATGAATAACCAAGTATTTGATTTAGTATATAAAAAAATAGTAGGCGAAAAAATGAGCGAAGATTTAAATATTTTAAGAAGACTAGCAGGGATGGATGTTCAAGAAGATGCACCTGTAGAATTCGAAACAGAAATTAATCCTGGTAAAGTAATGTTTTTAGAACCAGGCAAAAGTTCTGCACAATACAGTATTGCAAACAGATTTCCAGAAGGATCAGATCCAAACGATCCAGAAGTTAAGAAAGAACAATTTATTCAAGCATTATTAAAATCACCTGCTAATCTATTATCAGAAATAAATGAAAGAATAGATCCTAAAGATGAAAATAGTCTAGCAGTAAGCACTAAACTTAGTAAAATAATTGATACTTTAACAGATAGATATAAAGAAGGCAGTTTATTGGCACTTGAAGATGATGACAAAAAGTTTGCTATGAAAGTTGTCCAAGTTGCAATTAAAGATATGGATTTAGTAGCAGGAGACGACAGTGAACCTGAAGATGATATGAAACCTGAGCCAACAGAATTAGATGCTTTAGATAATATTACAAATCCAATGGATAGAAAAGAATCTGTGGACTTATCAGACATTAGATCAGACTACGGTGTTGATGAAGGTAGAGTAAAAGATTCAGGAATGGATGCCGCAGAAGCATTTTACGATAAAGTTTCAAAATATGTAGATGACCAAAATGATATAGAACAAGCAATAATTAGTGCTTGGGAAGATAGTGACGATAATCCACCAGACTGGGCACTTGATGATGAGACTAAAGATATATTAGTTCAGAACAACCTTATAGAACCAGAAATGGAAGAACCAGAAATGGAAGAAAGTTTTGACGCAAGTGCAGAACAAAGCCGTGAAGAAGAAGCATACAATGAATTAATTATTGCATACGAAAATGGTGAAGAAGACTTAGCAGAAGTTTTAGGTTTAAGTATGCAAGAACTTGATCAGGAAATGACTGAGTATGCAATGGATCATAACTTGCACATGGACGATGACAGAGATGAAGTAGTTCATGGTTACATAGAACAAGTAGTTGATAATGCAGATTGGAAAGATCATGGCGAGCCAGACCAAGAACTAACAGACGATCTAAATAGATTGCGTAAGTTATCAGGTTTAGACGAGCAATCTACTAAAACAGTTAATGGCATGACAGTAATGAGCGACGGTAGTCCACTAAGTTTTTCAGATTGGAGATCAGAGACAGAAAGAGAAACAGGTCGACAAATGAAACGTTCACCGGAAGATCAAAAAAGAGATTACAATATGTATCTTAACAGGTGTAAAAACAGTTAAGCCACTCTAATTACTAATATTTAAACATTCGGTTTAAATACTACTATGACAATCAATATTTATAATGAATTTTTCGGCTCAGAAGATTCTAGTCCGGACAAAACAGTTTGGGGACAACTTAAACGTTATAAACTAGAATATTGTATACCAGATGAAGATATTCGTTTTACATATCAGTCTGATAAGTTTAAGAACACCATTTATTTTTTATCATTAGATGCAGTATCTAATTTAGATAACGGGCATTTGAATTTTATTTCTTCAGAAATGGTAAGACTAGACGGCTCGTGTTCAAGTTCGATACTTATTATAGATACGACACTTGAAGACTTTGTAGGATTAAATTATTATCTACTACTACATCAAATGGCTATGAGAGGCATCCCTGCAGACAGGGTAAAGATTATTACATCACAATCAGCAGTAAATAATTTCAAAGAAGAATTTTATTGTCCTTTTGAAGTAATCAATTATGATATGTTTGCTTCAGCATACCATTGGCATGCAACAGATGATAACTTGTTTAGAGAAATAAAGCCTCGTAAACTTGAAAAACATTTGATTTGTTTTATGAAAAGACCAAGACTACTAAGAGTTATTGCTAATGGCTTTTTGAGATCTAAAGGATATGATAAGCAGTCACATTACTCTTGGCATTTTGATGTAAATGAAACTAGGAACTTCTATGACTTTACTGAAACTGTTTCTCAAATAGCAGATGATATATCTTATGTGTTTAACGATGAGTATATTACAAAAGAGATCTATGATAGCATAGATGGTAATAAGGAATGGAGATTTGATACTCATGTTACTGATACTGGAGGCATAAACATGCCTATGGAAACACATAGAAGATTAGATTCTGGTTGTATGTTTGATGAGAATTTAAAAATATTAGATAACTCTTTTTTAACAGAAAAAACATATAAGAATTTTGTGTATGGTGTGCCATTTATAGGATTCGGTATACCTAATTATTCATCTATGCTATCAAAATTAGGTTATCATTGTTGGGATGAATTTTTTGATACAGTAATCGATAATAGTTCGTATAAAGCATGTGTAATTAGTTACTTTAAACTTATAGATGAGATATGTGCTATGCCCTTAGAACAACTACAAGACCGTTTAAACAGCAAAGAAAGTCTAGATATGCTCGAGCATAACCAATCATTATTCAATCAAAGAAATGAAATAAAATTGCTTATAAAGAAATTAAATAATCTGCTTGAAGATAAATAGTTACATGAACGATATAGAAAGAATACAAAAATTAGCAGGCATTGTAACCGAAAAAGATGCAGGGTCAGTTGAGAAACTTGCAGTAGGCCATGTTGATAACGAAAGAGACATGGTTAGGCGAGACATTTATCAAATAGGCAAATATGCTGTAGAACTTTTTAAAATGTTAGATGAACTTCCTGATTCTGACTTTCCACATTGGTGGCAGGCTAAGATTACTAAAAGTAAAGGATACATTAGTGATGCAAAACATTACTTAGAAAACTCTTTAGAAGTTCCTGCATTACCAGATACTGCTGGTCCACAAGAAGTAGAGATTGATGGTATGTCTGATAAAGACTTTGACGACGAAATGCAGAAGGATCAAGACCCTTCAGGTGTAAGTTAAAAGTAAGTTAAATACTTACATGCACGGATTCTTTACTTTCTATATTCCATGGAGCAACCTTTCAGGTGCTTACGTCCCAGAAATATACGAACAATATACACAAGACTATATTGATTTGTCTGTTAAAAAGCATAAAGAGTTAGCAGATTACTTTGATAGCGATTACAAATTTGTAAACGATACTAAGTATTGCAAACAACTATTTTCTAAATACTCTATGCCTATGTTGGGACATAACGATATATTTAATATTAAGTTTATGTTGTTCGAAGAGTATTTTGAAACATATGATCAACTAACATACATTGACTTTGATGTAATTCATAAAGGTATGCCTAATCAAAAATTAAAAGAAAATTTTTTAAATGTAGAATGTGCAATACATTATACTAAGCCTTTACCAGGTAAAGGAATACATAATAAAACAGAAAAATTATGTGAAATATTTAATGTTGCACCTAATAGAATGATATGGCAAAACAATAATGGTGTGATAACTTTAACAAAAGATGTATGGAAGGAAATGGATTACTTAAACACAATCAAAGAAGTATATAGTAAAGCAGGTAACTTTGCATTAGAAATATGTGACGAAACAATGTTTAATTTTATCACAATATATAAAGGTATAGATGTTGCTAGATATCAACCAGAGTTTAATACGTTAGTGAGAAACAGAGAAGAATTTGAACGTTGTGATGATAGTGATTTTAGAATGTTTCATTTTACAAAGCACACAGGTAAAGAAGTATTAAACGAAGAACTAAGAAATCCAAATAGTATTCTTTACTAATTCTTCAGCCATCTCACCCCAAAACCGTCCTGCTCGAGGTCCACCATTTGATTTGCCATCACTCTCGCCTGGCACTTTTGCCCATACAAAAGCATCACATTTTTCGTGTCCTGTATCACAAGTAGGAGGTGTTCCTAATGCTCTTCCTGGAGGATTACACCAATCATTACCATGAGGACCGTTACCATTGCGACTTGTATCTATAACAAAATAGTCATTACTTCTATACTCGCATACCTTTAAACTCCAATTTAAAGACTCCTTAGACGTTCTGTAGTTGCTTACATTGACTGCAAAGCCTCTTACATGCTCATTTGTAACAGAACTTATTAAATTACTTGCTTCTAAAGGAGATAACCAATTGCTGTGACCAATATCAATATAAACATGGGCCTTAGACAAACGTGTAAGTATTTCTAATCCTTCTTTCATTAGTTCAATTCTAAATGCTTTATCTTGGTCTCCCATTTCTCCTAAATGAGGTAAAGCATCTGGTTCAAAAATTATCATTGGCGACAATTCTCCGATACCTTTTGCAAAACTTTCTATAAAGTTTAGATAACTTTCTTTTGTTTTTGCACCACCTTTGCTATACTGGCCAATGTCTCTATTAGGTAAATTGTAGATTACTAGTATAGGTAAACAAGGCAAAGTTCTTCTAAAAAGTCTTTTAAGACTTTTGTCTAAATCTTTCATTTCTCTGCCGTTACGTTCACCATACCAGAATGCTGTAGGATATTCGAATATCTTACTTACTAAAGGGTATTTTTGTTTATAGTCTCTGACTCTATCGAAGTCATTAACCCAGAATGGATAATTAAGACTCATTTTCAATTTTACGCAAGGCTAAATCTGTTTGTAAAATTTTAATTTGCTTATCACGTTTTTTCATCGCACGTTGCAGTTTCATGTCACTAGCATAATCTAAAAATAATTTGCCTTGCAAATGATCAAATTCGTGCTGGAAGCATCTTGAATCTATGCCATCTAACCAATCCTCAACTACTTCTTGATCTACTGTTTGAAATCTTACTTTTACTTTTTCTGGTCTAGTTACTATGAAATATAATAACGGAAATGTTAAACATCCTTCTTCTATACTAACTGTTTCTTTACTAAACTCTAATATTTCAGGATTGTAAACACCTATGTTTTCGCCTGTTGACAACGTCATTGTAAACATTCTATGGTTGGTGCCTAATTGAGGACTAGCAAGGCCTATGCCGAACCTATCTTTCATAAGTTGAAACATTTCTGCTTCACGTTCTTCCCAATTAATATCTTTATCATCAAACGGATTAATGTTTGCAACTGTGTGTAATGCTGTATCTTTTGGTTCTACTAAATTTATTTCCATACTTATATTTATTAATCTAATTTAAGTTCGTCCTTAAAAAATGTTTTGTATAACCATTTTTCGCTACCATAGGCTTCCATTTCCCATGGGAGTTTTCTGTATGACACTTCTGAAAAATCTTGTTTATACCAACGGTTCATATTAACACCATGCAATTCACCTTTTAAGAATTGTTTTGCATGGACTAGTTCATGGCATAATGTTTGTATCATTTCAGAGTATGAATAACGCTCACCATGTGACGTTCTTGCTATCTCTATTTCTGCACCATGCTTATCTCCAGAACAAAGACCAGCACATTGATCATCACATACTGTAGATACAAATACATCTACAAATTTATTTCTTTTTGTTTTAGGTAAGTAGTCATTAAGTATTTGTTCTGAAATTTCAGCAATAAGTTTTTTGTTTTTTAATTGTCCAGTTATATCTACCCAAATCATTTTTTAAGTTTCCTTTCTATAAAATTATTTAGTCTTTTTTTATACTTGCCTAAACGTTCTGTAAACGTTATTTCTTCTCTTCCACCGTATTGTTTTTTAAGAGTTAAATAATATTCCTCATTGGATGGAACTATTTTTACTTCGTTTGGTTTTAATTTATGTCCATTATATTCGCCACCGTTATCACCTGCTGTAATTTTATATCCACCGTGTTTGTAGGTAAGTATTAAACAACCATTTTGGGCAAGTATGCTTGAAATAACTTCATACTCTTCTATAGTATTAAAGTCTTCAGCAATTTTATTAATCTTATCTGTGTATTGTCCCATAATATTATTTAGTGGCACTCCGTAGGAGAGTCGAACTCCTGTTGCCGAGATGAAAACCCGGTGTCCTAACCACTAGACGAACGGAGCATAATAAACTGAAAGTATGCAGTCCACTTAGGGAATTTACAGGACTTTGTCCAACCCAATTTACGAAAGACCATACGTGCATACTTTCATTATCTAGGTAGCACTTTGAAGTCCCTATAGAACTTCTGAACGCATACTGCTTGCCACCTAGAATCTTCTAAAGCATTATGCAAGTTTTCCTGGATATCTTTACGAGGATCTCTTGGCATAAGTTTGAATAGTGTTCTGCAATCACTAATCTGCCAGTAGAACCAATTTTTATGATGTCCAAAAGTATCAAAGAAGTTTTCTAATATAACCATATCAAACTGTGGCCCTTGACACCAAACAGACTCACACCCTGTGAGCCATGCATTTAATTCTTTCATAAACTGAAATACATCAGTTCTTCCAGATTCACCAAATGCATCTTCCTGTATTTCAGGATCTTGCTTTGCCCACCAAGCCAATGTATCTTCATTAACTTCGCGGTCTTTTTCTGTTTGTGCATCAACATCGAGACGCCAATGCTTTCCGTCAAATGGTTCATTGCTATTAAAAGGATCAAACTTAATTGCTCCTACAGACAATATGACTGCATCAGGCTTTGTGCCTAATGTTTCTATGTCTATCATAGCATGTGTGGCCATATGAATACTCCAATTAAGTATACATTATAGCAGAAAATAGCGTCTTGTCAACCGCTTTTTTAGGATTTTAAGTTATTGATTTTAAAGGGTAATTATAGTATCATCGGGTAGTTCGTCATCTAATGCTTCTAACTGTCCAGCACCTTTTACACCTTCTGCCCAAACCATTTTTTCAAATGGGTCTTGCTCACCTGCTTTTACTTTTTCCCACCAAGTTAAATCACCGTTATTTGTGGCTTCTAAGAACCAAGCAATCTTATGAGCAGTATTTACTCTTGCTTGTTGCATATTAGGATGACCAAAGTCTGCAGGATCTTCTGGGTTACCTTCCATATACTTTCTATTGCGGAAAGTTTCGTCATCATTATTACCTGTAATATCTGCTCTGTCATGAATAAATTTTACATCTATTCTTTCAAAAATACCTAACATATATGCAATATGACTTAGCCATGCATCGTTCTGTGCATTTTGACTTAGGTGTCCCATAAGTATAAACCAATCCTTAGGAACAATAGGTAATATAGCATAGGGGTGACCGTCGTGGTTGTCATTAGGTGCAAGTAATTTAAATTGTCCTGTATAGGAGTTTATTACTTCATCCCAATTTTTTGTTTCCATTAAACAATCATCATTCCAAAAGAACAACCAGTCTCCTGATGCATTTCCGGCCAATGTATTTACATATTGATGTAAATTAGTATATCCTAACGGCTTAAAGATGTTTGCTTTTGTTTCAACACCTTTTTCTTGCAATATAGGCCCTAGTTCGTCTTTTACATAGGATATGACATCAGTGTCATCTTCATCCATGCCTAACATGATTTCTATTTCTTTTGGTTCTTTAACATTATCTAAAAGAGACATTAGACTTGCTTTTAATACTTCTGTTCTTCCTCTTGTTGGAAGTAATATTGATATTTTCATTATCCTGCCTCTTGACCTCTTCTATGATTATTCTCGCCAGTAAACAGTTTCCTAATGTTTCCTCTGAATGTATAATGTCCAACATGATTAAGTGCTGTTCTAGGATCTAACCAAACATCACCTCCCATTTCTTGCCAACGTCTACAGAATGTATAATCCTCTGACAAGTAACGTCTGCTTTCTGGATCAATAATACAATCAAACAATGCATACATAAATGGTTCAAATTTTTGATCTACATTAATGTCATTAACATATTTTGTATCTGGGTGTTTATCAAACATTTGCTGTATGACATCTTTCCTTATACACATAAATCCTGTCCCGGCATCTTTTAGTTTAACTAAGTTGTCAACGACCTGGACTTGTGGAGTTGGTTTGCCGTCTTTATCTTTTAAGAAATCAAAGTTTACAACATAGTTTGAACTATGTCCTTCGATTGTTTCTGCATCTTCATTCATATCCGGATTTCTTGCGGCTCCTAAGATGCTTGTCCAATTAATTGCTTTTTTAGGATATGCACCAACAACAATTGGCTTATCGTATGCAACCATTCTAAGTATATCTTCAGGATTAAACTCAATGTCAGCATCAATAAAAAATAAATGTGTTGCCGCTGTATTTTCCATAAAGAAACTTGTTAATGTGTTTCTGCCTCTAGTAATTAAACTTTCATTTGCTAGTGTGCTAACTGTGTATTGAATATTATATTTGTTACACAAAATAACAAATCTCATCATGCTTCTAAAGTATGGTTCTCCCATTGCTCCTCCATAACATGGTGTTGCTATAAAGATATGCTTGTTTCTTAATGTAGAAAGAGGTATCTCAACCTTTGAATCTAATAATTGATACAGGCTATCTTCTTCTGCCGGAGTTACTGCTTGACTTTTCTGTGATGCTGGAGCAGTTGTGTTCTTTGTTGCTGTGGGTTTTTTCTTTTTAGCCATTGTTGGTTACCTTGTGTGTCCTAATAATAAATCTGGATCTTCTTCATTGTTTATATATTCGAAAATCGCATTGATATAGTTTAATTCTGAGTCATTGTTTAAGTATATACTCTCATCAGCAAAAAGTAAATGGGTATCATTACTTAATGCTAAATTAAATAGATAATCTCGCCTTTCTTTGTCTTCAGTTAATCCTAAAATACTTGGCAAAACTATGCCAGTTATGTTAGGGTCTTTTATAAAGTCTTCAAGCATTGGTTCCCAATGACAAAAACTTAATTCTAAAGGATAGTCTACTGGCACAATGCCTACGTCTTTACAAAACTTGTCCATTTGTATGCTTGTGATAAAGAATGGTGTTGTTTTACAAAAACGACTGTTCATGTCAATGTAGTTAATCCATGTTCTACTTGTGTCTACATTACTTATAGACTGTCTGTAGTTCCTAAATAGTCTAAAGTAAGCACCTGGTCTACGTCTACCATAGTTGCCGCCTTTAACTAAAATTCTTGTGTCGAAACTCCAACGTGTAATATCTGTATCGTTGTTTACGTTTCCGTGTATGTGACCTTGTTGGAATAACCAACTTTGTCCTGGAGATGTTGTGCAAGGAATTGAATGTTCTAAACACAATGCTTGTATCTCTTGATAACTTAATTGTTCATCATAGGTCTTTTGTGTGATCATTCTACTTTCTTCCCATGGAAGTATTTGCATAGTGTTTGTGCCCCATGCTTCTGTGAGCGGTGTCCAAATACTATACATGCCCGGGCCATGGCCAAACCAAATACCTTGATGAAAGTTTAATGTTCTACCATGCTTTGCTTGGTCAGGTATTACCATACGCAAACCAACTACGTCTTGTATCATAAAATCCTCACCGTCTATCTGTGGGGATATAACATCTTCAAAAAAGTCATCTAACTTTCTTGCAAACTCTTCTGTTTTACATATACGTTGTATGTTCCAGGCAAAGTCGTTTAAATCTCTTGGATCCATTACTTTGTGAGTAGTTTCTAATGTTTCAATTTGGGGATATTTTTCTTGAACTGCGTCTAAGAAATACTGACGCCAGTTATGTTTTTCTAAATTGTAATTTACAATTTGATTGTCCCAACGTGGGTCTAATTTATTTACTTCCATTTCTATAATCCTTTAAGTGCCAATGATTCTTACCTCTGTGAACCTTACCCCATACCGTTGGGGTATCTGTTTCTATAAAGCCTAAATATAATGTTATTCTAATAACATCATCTGTTGGAGCAATAACTTTATGGTGTTCTCTTGCTCCATCTAATATAACCATTCTATTAAACTTGTCCTCTACAAACTCTCCGTCTATTTCTATACCTGAGTTATTGTTTGCATGTGGGTTTAAACAAATAATTACATTTAAAAATTTTGTGTCATCTTTAAGATTAAAGTCTCTATGGCCTTTTAATTCATCTCCACGCCTATATACATTAATATAGTAGCGGTGCAATTTATTTAGGCTTATATCTAAATGTTGTTGTAGCCAAGTATCAATTTCAAAAATTTCTATAAGTTGCTTTCTACTTATAACAATTTGTGTGTGAACTGCTCCACCTGGAGTTTCCGCACCGGTATAAGACAATGTTGCTTCATTTTCGTAATACTCAATCCATTTGTTTTGGACTTCGTTTGACATTACGTTATCAATTATTTTCAACTATCTTCCTTATAAATGGTGGAGCCAGGGAGGATCGAACTCCCGACCTCCGCATTGCAAATGCGGCGCTCTCCCGGCTGAGCTATGGCCCCGGTCTGAATACTAACCTAAATTTCTATTCAAGTATGCAGTCATTCTATCGCCTACTGCTTTAGAATTTCTTGCGACATTGTTGCCAATTGTTTCAGCATTCTTCATAATATTTTTGCTGATTTCCTCTGCGTTCTTTTGAACGTTTTCGCCAACTTTAGTCCAATCAAAATCAATTGCTACGATTTTATCTTTCTTAGTTGTTGCTTTTTTAGTAACTTTTTTTGCTACTGCTTTTTTGGTTGCTTTTGCTTTTACCATTTTTGTTGTCCTGTTGCTATTGCAACGTTATCATTAAAGTAATGGTGCTGGTAGTCGGGTTCGAACTGACGACCTACTGATTACAAATCAGTTGCTCTACCAACTGAGCTATACCAGCCTTAAGTATTACTTAATTCAAATAGTATTTAATGATTTTATCTTTCTTGGAATGGTTTTTTTGAAACGAACTCGTTAAGGCGTTCTGCCTCATGTAGCACATCTTCTGTGGTGGGCATGTCTTCTGGATTTTTGGCCTTGGCTTGAAGAATTTCTCTTGCTTCTTTAACTAAGTCTAATCTAATTTCATAAGGTGTTTTTGACATGCTAATATTTATCGATCTGATTAGAAATAATTAAATACCTACTTTGGTAGTTGTTCGCCGCTGTCATCCATATTAGCAATATACTCATGATATTTGCCCATTGAATGATCTGCAAAACCGTCTATAAGATTAAAAGATTTTAATGCCATCCAATGGCCTCTGCATTTATCTTTAAATCGTTGAGCCCATGTCGCCGTTCTGATGTTACCGTATGTATTAATATATCTTAACACACCACCGTGTTTAAAGAATAACCAACTTGGCGGAACAGCAGTTACTATGTCATTATTATTTCTATATCTATAGTAAGGCACATCCTTTAAACATTTTAAAAATTCTGTGTTACCAACTCTTGGTTGACCAAATGTGTGTAGTCCACCGTTTGGTTGTAATTCAGCCGCTACTAAAACTGCCATTGCACCACCTAAACTGTGTCCACATACCCATACTGTTTTAGTGCCCTTCTTATCATGTTTTTCTAATGCTTCTTTGATACCAGGAATAACTTTGTTATACTCTGCATAAAAGCCTCGGTGAACTCTACCACCTAAGTGATGTTTTACAGGAAACATTTTGAGGTCTGCTAAGACATCGTTTAATGCTGTCGGCTCCGTGCCTCTACATGCAATAAGGACATCGTCTTTATCACTCATCACATAAGCCTGTGCACCGTCAACGTCTATGTATGTTGGGGGAAGAGGTTTGTTTAAAAATTTTTTGAGAGGTGCCAAGTCTTTAATGCCTGGCCTTGCTTTTAATAAATCGTTTGGTTCGCAATAGCACTGATGTGCAAACATGCTTAATAGTAAACCGCGTTCGCGGTAATTCATATCTTTTACTGCCATGTGTTGTTACTCCTACCTAACCACAAAATGTATATACTTGTATTTATACTATTTGCGGAGTAACCTTACACTAACAATCCATCTAGTTCCTTCTTTTATTTATATAACTAGGCTTGCTAGTAAAAGTAATCCAGATATTGTTCCTAAGAAGAAAAGTGCTACAAGAAATGCAAATAGAATTATTCGCAAGGGTGTTATTTTAAAAGATTTTCCTGCTTTGCCTACGCCTATTACAGCCTTTATTGCATTAATAATCAAAACAAAAACGTATTTAAATACATTACTGCTAACATTAATCCAAATACTACTACTTGGATCACTGCTGGTATAACCACAAACATTTGTAATACATCAAAATCACCTTTCATAAAGAAGTCTGTTTTAAACCACTCTGCTTGTTCTTCGGGTGTTGCGTCTCTTACTTGATCGGGTGCCATGGTGCTATCCAGTATTTGTAAATTGTTTTTAAAAGTCGTTTAATGTTCATTTTTAGGTTCCATATAATAAGGTGTATTATTAACATCTCGTAAGCCACGTAAAATGCCTGCTATGTTATCAGTCTGTGCGGCAAATAGTAGCATCATGTAACATAAAGTATATCTCATGTTACAGGTGTTAGTGCTACAATACTAACTAAAAAAATACTTATTAATGTAAATAGTTCTGCTCTATCTTTAAGTTTAGAAATGGTATGTTGACTCATGTTTATATCTATGTTGTATTACATCTTTATCAAAATCAACTGCACATTGACTAAAAAAATGATTAAAATGTAAGGAGGTAATTTTTAAAACCTATATAACCAAAATAATGATATGTTATATTAGTTTATAAGTTCTATTTATACCTGTTTTTAAAAATAGTATAGATTATGACTCAATTAGAAGTCAAAATGGAATCCGTTAACACATTGGCTGTTAGATTTTTTTATTGCATCTTCAAAACGTTTAGGCAGTTGTTTTGTTGCATCATCGAATTTGAGTTTGAATCTAAAACTTTCTGTTTTAGTTTTATATGATTGCATAGGTTCGCGATACATTTTGTCATACTGATTATATATTCCGGATTGAATAGCAAGAACTTTTTTTAGCCTTTCAAATCCGCCTACTTTCATCAAAGTATCAACGTCTCCTGGAAGTATAGAATTCCATACTGCTTTTTTAAATTCTAACATTTCTCTAAACTGTGGCTCGTCTGTGCTGTAAATAAGGTGTATTTGTTGCTCTTTAACTATGTTTATTTGTTGCTCTAGTATTTGATATACTGCTTGTGGAGAACAATAAGATATGTTTTTAATTAACTGTATGCCTTTGTTTTCACAAATATCATGATACGGTTTAATAGTTCCTATAATTGAATCTGGTGTATCCATATTCAAGTAATCTAACCCAACAAATGCACTTGGATAGATGTCTGATACTCCTCGTCTGCCTTCCCCATAAAGCAAGTATGGCATATCGCCGCCCATTACCAGTTTGCTATTAGAAGGTATATGTCTGTCTATAAATTCTAAATGCATTGCTACTTGTGGACTAGAAACACCTAACTTTCTACCCCACTTCATATGATGATTGCCATCATAAAATTCTTTTAAATCAAAATCTATAATTTCTAAATCAAGACTAAATTTTTTTGCTACTTCTTGAGCATATATTACATCGTCAGTATTTACAACACCGCCTTTCCAAGTTGTTTTATAAGTAATCGGATTAAATTTTATGTTAAAATGTTGAAGCAGTCTTAACATAAATTGACTGTCTGAGCCCCCACTTAACATTAAGGTGCATCCATCAAAGTTTTTTAACTCGTTATAATATCTATCTAATAATGTTAAATTATCGTCTGGTTTCTGTATAGTATAGACACACATGTGGTCCTGTAATAAAACAGAATTAGGATGTCCTAAAGCAAAATTCATATAAATACCAAGTAAGTAAAATTATCTTTATTAATGTGATAAATATACTTATAATATCAAACTTACAATTGGAGTTTTAAATGGCATCATATATCATCAAAATAGATAAAGCAGTTCACTCTACATCTGATCAATGTAATACTGCGATTACTAATGCCGGTGCAACAATAACTACTAACTATAACATGCTTGGTAGTTACAAAGTCGACGGAACGTCGGAGCAAGTAGCGGCAATAAACGGACTTAAAAGCAGTCAATTAGAAACAGACGAGGTTACAAGTAATCTTTCTGTTGCTACAGTAAACAATACTTTTAGAAAGTTTGCTGGATTAGACGCAAGTAATAACCCTTCATGGAATCCTGTAAGCACAGGAACAAATGCAAAAGTCTACTTATTAGACACTGGAGTAAATGCTACTCACACCGAATTTGGTAGTTCAACTATCACAAACCTTTATAATACATCTATTGCAACTGGCTTTGCAGACAGCAACGGTCATGGAACAGCAATGGCAAGTCTTATTGTAGGCGACAACTTAGGTTCATCGCCAGATGCAACTTTATTTAATGTTAAAATGTTTAACGAAGGTGCAGGTAATATCTCAATTGGAGAAGTTATTAGTGCTTTAAATCAAGTTTCAACTCACCATTCTGCGAATGATGCCGCAGAGCCAAAAGTAGTTTGTATGCCATTTACAATGACAAAGAGTCAATTGATTGATGATACCCTTAATGATCTACTAGATGATGGATTACTTATAATAGCGGCGGCAGGTAATGAAGGCGGAGAAGTAGATTCTTACTCACCAGGTGGACTTGATACTGTTATTACTGTAGGATCAGTCGATACTGACTACAGAGTTATGGATTTAACTAACAGACCAATTGTTAATACATCAGCAAATGTTGATCTAGAAAGAGCAGTTAATAACAATGCTAAATTAGATATTTTTGCAATTGGACAAAACGTAATGATTGCAGACAGTGGCAATGCTTCAAATTATTTATGGCAAAACGGAACTTCAGTTTCAACTGCAATTACATCAGGTATTTGTGCCCAGTATATAGATATATACGATTCACATTCTGCAAACCAAATTAAATCAACATTAGTAACTGAAGGCCATATTTACGCAAGAAAATCTTCAGATGCCAGCGGTGCAAATGCTTTATTAAGTTACAGCAACCTAACATTTGATGAAGGTAAATCATTAGATTCAGGTAACGTTAGTTTCTCACTTGCTTATGCACCACAAAACACAGATGTATCATTTGCAACTACACCATCAGGTAGGTTATTTGATATTGCTTACGGTAGTAGTGCAAATGTAAACATTGGAATAAGTGGATCTGCAAGTAATGTTGCAGTTATTGACTTTAGTCCTTTATCACCATGGATGACATTCGATATAAGTTCAGGTGTTGTTACAGCAGATACTTCAAACTCAACACTAGCACCAGCAAGTATTACTCCAGGTATTTACAACTTTGCTGTTAAAGGAACAGTAGGTAGTAAAACAATAGTTGAAGAATATTCAATTGGTGTTTATGCCGCAGATGGTAGTGCTAATGACTTAAATGTTGCAGACGAATACTACTATGACGATGATGCAGATGATTACGAAGCAGTGATTTCGTATGCTGTTGCTCCATTGGCTGGTGAAAAACCGTAACCACTAGTTTATAAAAACAAATAAAAGAAGCACTAAATACTAGTGCTTTTTTTATGAACTTAATAATTGATACAACAACAGATTCGATAGTTTTTAATCCTTTGTCTGCTCAAGGACAATGGGTAAACCATAGATTTGGCAAACGTAAAGTTGATTATCAACTTGAATCAAATTCTTTAATAGATTATATTTCTACTTTGGATGACATAGATCATGTAGATTTTATCTCAGTATTTGGCGATCCAATGTGTTATACAGACATAGAAAAAGTTGTAAAGTTTTTAACAAATAGTCACATATCCTCTACAATAGTTACATATGGCATGGGTGATACAATGCTATACGAAAACCTAAGCAATTTAGGTGCTTACTTTGTTTTTAAAACAACGGGAATAGTTGACAAAGTATTTCTAAATACAGACTGGCATATTCTACAAGATAATTTAAATGCAGTCAAAAATAAACAAATACAGTTTTATAAGTTTAAGCATAATAAAACAGACTTAAAACTTATAAACGAAATGTTTGAAAACGTTTTTGAATACCATGGTGACTGTATTGCCGGAGACATGAGTAATATAATCAATGAAGATGGCAAATGGTTATACGATATACATAAAGAAGATTCAAATAAAGTTACCCTAGAAAAAACTACACAAGGTTATCATTATCTTAAGCATTTTGTTAAGAAAGTTAAAGGTAAGAGTATATTAGACAACCCATTAAATTTAATTTTACCTAATGCACAAATGTTTGAAATGCCACGTGAAGATGACAGATATCTTTCTGTAAGTGGCCATCTTTTTAGTAACTACGAAGAAATGCAAATATTTTCAAATGCATTATGTGATGACTGGTCATTACAATCTTTTGATTTGCGTTTTGAGTATGAAAAGAAAGTATATTATGTTCTGTCTAAAATGATAGGAAGAAAGTTAGACTGTATCAACAGCGGTCTTAGTAATTGAAATATCACTTAGATTATTACAATTAGTTATTGGACAAACAAAGCCTACTTCAGGCAAGTTCCATTCAGCATCTGATATGTTGCCAAAATTCATTGCACCACACCAACTGCTATACATATCACCATTAGCATCTATGTTTAAACTTTCAAATCCTAAATGACATCTCATGCCGTAGAACTGATTTAATCCTTCATTTATAATCTGATGATTTTGCACATACCTAGCAGTTCCATCATCATATAAAAACTCTGTCATATATGTTTTAGGATCAGGCGCATTTCTCTGCACGAAGTTTTCTTGAGATTGCACACTTTCTTGCGGCTTAATGCCTGGTCTACTTAACACTTCCAACTCACTGTTAGTGTATTCCCAATATGTTTCCTGCTTACTACGAGCGCCTAGTAACTTCTTATACATGGTTTTAACACATATACTAACACTATCATACCTATTACGATTACAGTCTTTAAACAAGCCTCTAATCTCTTCTACTAACACGCCTAATTCGTCGACTGTGCCGCCTATACCGGCAATGTTGATATCTACATGCACAAAGTCCTTAATTTCGTTTAAAACCGCTTTAAAATGCTCTTTATCTTGACTTAAAGGATGGTATGTGTATACAATCGAGTCTAAGTAATACTTTGCTTTAGACCACCAATTAACTGTTCTGCCGCCATTTGTAAACACTAACGATCTTGATCCGCTTTCTCGTATAGTTCGTATAATGTCTTCAAATCCAGGTATTACAGTTACTTCTCCCCCTATTAATTCATAGTCTAAGACTTTGTTTAAGGTCTTGTAGTGTGTGTCTAGGCGTTTTATAGTGTCAATGTATACCTCTGTATTAAACCAAGGTTTAGAGCCATCGTGTAGTATCGGTGGACAATATTCACACTGATAATTGCATGGATTTCCCATGTTCCATTGAACTCTTAGTGTATTATTTGTGCTTCTGGCGTGTGGGCCTCTTACAGATAGTAATTTAGCCACATCTACGGAACCTTAACTGTTCCGGAACCTGGTGATACAGCATGGCCGCATGTTGCAATCGTTCCTTGTTTACATACCATTTTGTTATCTGCAAAAACAGTAGTAGAATAATTTGATGTTAATGTTGGTGCTGAATGCGGAGAATCTCCATGACCAGCAATCTTATCATTTTCAAATGACACTCTTTTTCCATCTGCTATGACTGTGGATGAACCTGGCCCAGTGATAATTCCCTGTGCGGTGTCTGTTGATACTCTTGCTATTCCTGGCATATTAGTATTTATCTAATACTAATCTTCTGGTTGATTGCCTTCAATAATATTAGTATAATCAGTTGCACTTTGTGGAAGTGTATTTACCATGGATTGGATTTGTGTGGTCTTAACCATTACTTCTTCTGATGCACCTGTAAAAATATAAGGAATAAGTGCTAGTTCATCATCGTTAATAACAATAACTCTAGGTTCGCCTAAATTTACAAGTTCGTTCTTTTCATCAACAGCAAGTAGAGTTGCAATAATTTCAACTCCGTTGGCTAGTTTTATAGATTTTATTTTGCCTAAGTCTTCTTTTAAGTTATACATGTTAGTATTTATAAATGCTTGAATTGTTATAGGTTATAAACTGAAACCTTTAAATGTGTCTTTCTCCACATCTTGTTTAGTTCCGCCGATAACATAAGAACTAATTTCAGTCTCTTGTGGTGCTACTTGAACACTACCTCCTGCAATCCATTGTTGAGTCCAAGGAAGAGGATTTGTGCCTGTGTTAAATATTTTTTCTTGTCCTACGGCGTGCATTCTTTTACCAGCAATGTATTCTACATACTGTTTAAGCAACTCAGCATTAAGGCCAATTATACTTCCGTCTTTAAACAAATATTCTGCCCATGCTTTTTCTTGCTCCACTGCATCTAAAAACATCTGTGTGCATTCTGCATAAGTTTCTTCTTTTATCTTAGCAAAGTCTTTATCTTCTTGTGGTAATAATTTTAACATTTGCTGTGTGCTGGCTAAATGCACGTTTTCATCACGTGCAATAAGTTTAATAATTTTTGCATTACCTTCCATTTTCTTAAGTTCAGCAAATGCCCAACTACAAGCAAATGACACATAGAAACGAACACCTTCTAAAATATTTACACTCATTAAACATAACCAAATTGCTTTCTTATGTTCATATTCGCTGTATGACTTATATCCTTTATTTCTAAGTTCGTTTAATTCTATCAATTCATCATATTTTTTAGTAATGCTATCTGCACAATTTACAATTTCATCCATTTCTAACATATCGTCAAACACTTTACTAGGATTTGAATATATGTTTCTAATGATATGTGAATAACTCCTACTATGGATTGTTTCACTAAACGCCCACGTTTCGATCCATGCTTCTACTTCAGGTAAACTTACTATAGGCAAAAAAGCAAGATTAGGTGAGCGACCTTGGACACTATCTAGTAGTATCTGTCTTTTTAGGTTACTAGTAAAAATGTGCTGTTCAAAATCAGTAAGATTTTTAAAATCAGTAGCATCTTTGATAATATCGACTTCTTCAGGTCTCCAAAAAAATCCTAACTGTTTGTCTGTAAGTTTTTCAAATTGTTTATATTTGAGAATATCGAATCTCTGCACACCTAGGCCACCATTTTCGTCAAGAAACATGTTTGCTTTAGTATGATCGGATTTATTTTTTACGTCTAATACACTCAATTTTTTTCTTTTACTCAAATTTTACAACTCTCACAGTCTTCATCATCTACAATCTCTGTAGAGACAAACATTGGTTGATCTACTTTTTCTTTGTTAATATCTATTTCGCCTTGGCCATCAAATGTGTTATTATAATATAGTTGTTTTCCACCATACTTATAAAAGTTAATAATATCGCCAAGCAACACGCTCATCGGAACTCTTTCTTCATCGTAGTGCTCCGGATTGTATGATGTATTTACCGAAATGCCTTGGTCAATATATTTTTGTAATACAGCCATAATTTTTAAATAACCTTCTGGCGACTTTTGGTCCCACAGTAGATCATATTTATTTTTTAATCTTGGGTAACCCGGCACTACTTGTTTTAACACACCATGTTTACTTTGCTTGATGCTAACATAACTACGTGGTGGTTCAATACCATTTGTGCTGTTACTAATCTGTGCTGATGTTTCAGCAGGCATAAGTGCCATCAGTGTAGAGTTACGAATGCCTGTTTCTTTAAGTTGCTTACGCAATCCTTTCCAATTCATACGTTCTTTATTTTTAACTAATTCGTCAACATCTTTTTTATATGTTTGGTTAGGTGTAATACCGTGTCCGTATTTAGTTTCCATTACACCTGGAATAGCACCTTTCTCAATAGCCAAATCTGCACTTGCTTTTATAAGGCCATAACTCCATGCTTCTGTCCATTTGTCGATAAGTTCTAAATTAGGTTGTTGATATGTGCTATCATGTTTAGCCATCCAATATGCAAAATTAATTATACCTACACCTAGTGGACGTCTTTTCATTGTGCTAAGTTCTGCCGCTAATACAGGATAACTCTGATAATCTAATAACTCATCTAATGCTCTTACAGCCAAGTTACATACTTTTTGCATCTCATCTAAATCTTTTATTACACCCCAATTAACCGCAGATAATGTGCAAAGCGAAATTTCACCTTCTTCATCATTAATATGCGAAAGCGGTTTAGTCGGTAAATTAATTTCACAGCATAAGTTACTTTGTCTAATAGGTGCTACTTTCTCAATAAATGCGCCATGTGTATTTGCGTGGTCAACATTCATTAAATAAATTCTACCTGTGTCTTTTCTTTCTGTTACAAACGAACTAAACAATTCAATAGCAGGAATAGACTTTTTCCTAATACTTGTTTTACGTTCTGCCGCTTCATATAATTCTTTAAATTTATCTTGGTTGGTAAAGAATGAATCATATAAACCAGGAACATCTTTAGGCGAGAACAATGTAATATTGCCACCACTAATAAGTCTTTCGTACATTAATTTGTTAAACTGTACACCGTAGTCCATGTGCCTTACACGGTTATCTTCTGTACCTTTGTTGTTCTTTAGCACTAATAAGTCTTCAACTTCTAAGTGCCAAATAGGATAGTATAGTGTAGCCGCTCCGCCTCTTACACCACCTTGGCTACAACTCTTAACTGCTGATTGAAATAGTTTATAGAAGGGGATAACTCCTGTATGGGTAGCATCTCCACTCCTAATCTTAGAACCAACTGCTCTAATGCTTCCTGCACCAATACCAATACCTGCTTTTTGACTTACATATTTAACCACAGCACTTGTGGTTGCATTAATGCTATCTAAACTGTCATCAGTTTCAATCAATACACAACTGCTAAATTGCCTTTGTGGTGTTCTTACGCCAGCCATAATTGGTGTAGGCAAACTAATTTTAAATGTGCTGATAGCATCGTAATATGCTTTTACATACTGTAATCTAGTTTCTGCAGGATACTTTGCAAACAATGTTGCCGCAATCATCATGTATGCAACTTGTGGAGTTTCAAAAATTTCACCTGTTGCTCTGTTCTGCACAAGATACTTACCGCGAAACTGTTCCATGGCCGCATAGGTTAATACTTCATCTCGGTCATGGTTAATATGTTTATTAAGATCATCTATCTCATCTTTAGTGTATAGTTCTGTAAACTCTGGATCATAAAATCCTGCGTCTATATTATCTTGTATAATATCACATAAGCAAGGAGGTTTAAATGCATTGTATACCTGCTTACGCAAATGATAGTTAATAAGTCTACCTGCTACATACTGGTAGTTTGGTGTTTCTTCTGAGATAAGATCTGCGGCACTTTTAATAAGTGTTTCTTGAATACTTTCTGTTTTGATTGAATCAAAGAATTGTATCTGACTATTGATTTCGACTTGTGATGCACTAACGCCTGTTATATCTTCACAAGCATACATTACAACCTTGTGTAACTTGTCAATGTTTAAGTCTTCTAGTGTTCCGTCTCTCTTTATAACTTGCATGTGTGTGAAAAATCCGTATTGTTTTTGTTTTAAAAAATATATTTACCTGAGTTTTATTGTAATATAAAACTGCACTAAAGTCAAGTATAAATTGACTTTTTTTCAATGGTATGAGTCTGAAACAACGTGCCTTGTTCTAAGGCTATTTCCTTGGGGACTAATTCCCCGGGGGCAAAATTAAGGAAGTTGTTGTTAAAAGAAAAAACTATACCTGTATTTCCGATCTCGTTATTACTTATCACAGGTAAAATTAACTGGTCATCTTTTATGAAGTTTTTAAAATCTAATGTTGCAATCATTAGTAAGGTTATACCAGTTTGGCAAAACATTCCATCATATAATATAGTAAAGACATTGGGCCAAGTTTTAGGTGTATAGTAATCTAAGTATCTATCTAGGACCTTTATTTTACTAAATTCTTTTACTATAATATCTACAGTTAAATCTTCGCGACTGCGAAAGTCTCTCCAAATTCTTTGGCGATCTTGAGGTGTGTGATGCTTTTCAAACATGAAATCTTAGATTAAGATTTCCACTTACGAACGATGTAATTCATCGTTACGGAAGATGCAGGACTTAAAGTGTTGTTTGCCCTAAGGTCAAACTTGTCTGTTCCTGTTACATAATTAACATAAAGATCTACGTTACCAACTGATATATTTTGTTTGCTATCTGAATATTGATCGTTTATATATGCTACTTGCTGATCTTTATCTGCACCAAACATTACTGAACCTATACGACTGTAATTGATAGATGTATTAGAATTAGTATCTTTCATACTGTATTCCACGAAGAATGTATTATATGCTTCAGGGTCAAGGTTTGTTAGAATGTTATTACCTGTGCCGTTTGGTATTGCAATAGATTCAGGACTTGCATAGGCTGTTGTAGCCTCACCGGCTTCTAATGCATCTCTTGTAAGTAGTTCTATGTTGGTTTTAAGATTAAGTAACCCTTTATTATAACCAGTTAATCCTGACTGTTGACTTGTAAAGTATATGTTGTTACATATTTCTGCAAAGTCTCTTGCCTCTTCGCGTGAACCAAATGTTGCTTCTTTTAAATCTTCGTCGATTGTTAAACTGTAGTTTGTAAAAGTTACAGTAGAACCACCAACAGTTGAATTTGAAAATATGCCGGATGCTCCGCCACCTACATATACATTTTTAAAGTAATTAAATCTTGGTTCTTTTGCAAATGCACCAAACAACCAATCTTCTAATTTTGCTTTTATAGTAGAATCTGTTTTATCATAATTTCCTACTGTTAAACCTAACTTATTTTGCGTAAACGCAGAGTCTGAATGTATTCTAAATCCTTCATACCATTCTGGTTGCTTTTGGAATGATTCAGCATGTGTTAAGTATAACTGATTGTCGGAGTTTGGAACTTTGTTTAGTTTAGGCCACTTGTTAAGACCATTCACTCTTGCTACAACTGAACCTACATCTGTTCCACTTGTAATTGTTATGTTTGATAAATCTGTTGAAATTACAGGAGTTATCGAAGTAGTTCCGTTTACTAATACAGGTGTAATTGTTAATGCTTGATTGCCTGATGTAACTGCTGAAGATGTAGTAACTGAGAATGCGTTTGCACTTGCTTCACAATTACTTGTAACAGCCATCGACGAACTAAATTTTCCAAAAGAAGCATCATCTACATTAACATTTTCTGTTTTATCAAATCCATGGTTTACAGAATAAACTATTACGTTACTATTACTGTTGCCACCATGTGTTATAAACAAGTTACCTGCACCTATACTTGCTCCTGCTGTTAATCCATTTACTGTAACACTTTTAGTTGCAGGTGTTACTGCTGTAACAACACCGTTATCTATTTTTGCGTTACTTGAATTATTATTTAAGAATGTTACACCGTCACCTACTGATATTAGATCTGAGTCTTGAACTGTCATTGATATTGTATCAGCATTACCACTATCTTTTGACGTTATAGACCTTGTGTAAGAGGCTGTATTGCTTGGTATAGCAACTGTAAAATTTGTAGAACCATTTACTGCAACTACCTGCATAACTTTATTATTAATCCAGCCTGTGCCGCCTGATAAGTATGCATAGTTTGTTGGAGCACTTACACTATAACTTTTAATTGTTGGATCTGCTGTAATTACAACATTACTTCCACTTACAGTAAATGCTTTTGATGTTTCTATGTCGCTGTTTCTACTTACAAAAAGTTTTCCTAATGTTGGACTTGCATATGAAATTGTTCCTGGTGTGTATTTAATATCTGTCGACGGGGTTATATGTTTACCAAATTCTAATCCAATATAACCTACACCAGTTGAAGGTGCTACTCTGATGTTTTTACTGTTTAATTGTCTATAACTTGGAATCTGTTGCCCTGTTAAGTTTGTCCATAAAGTAGCATCGTTATAAAAACTTGTTACACCTGTTACATAATTACCAACGTCAGTATCAGGTGATGTTTTAGATAATGCAGTAATTAATGTTGCATTACCGTAATATGTTAAACCAATTTCTTCAGTTGTTAGCGGTGCTGATCTAAAACCTAAATTTTGTGAATCACTTGCATTCGTTCCACCTTGCAAGAATGCATAATCTTTGTCTGCGGCTACACTAGCAACGGAACTTGTTAAGTCGTCGCCTGTTAAGATGACTCCGTCTCTAGTAACGTTTATATCGGTAGATGTAAATTTTTCGTTTGTATCTAAATTAGTAAATACTGTTGCACTTGCTTTAAATACGTCACTGCCTATCCAAGATGTAACTTTATTAATGCTATTCCATGTAGCATCTCCTTTGGCATAAAATTTACCTGGAACTTCAAATTTAATTATTTGTAAATTAGCAATATTTCTTGTGTAGTTAATAGACGATGGTGTTTTTTCAAACTGTGCAACTTTATTAAGTCCAGAGTTGACAAGTAGGTCGGTGTCGCCGCCTATATAAATTTGTCTTGTATCTGTTGCAAAACCAATCTCCCCTGATCGTAAAGGTTTTGGAAGATCCTGCTTTAGACCACGTCTATTCTGGATCCTTGAAATAATTACTGCGTTGTTGCTCGTAGCCATACTAATCTATCTCCTAGTTAGTATGTATTTATCACTTTTATAAATTACTTAGAATAGTAATCTGTAAGTCTATCGGACCATTTATTGCAATATTCAACGAATTCGTCATCTTTAATAGTAAACTCAGCAAAGTTGCCTTCTCTGTCTACCATTAATATAACTACTTTTTTAATTTTAGTATTAAACATTTCGTTATGTGCTAATGCATAAGCACAACCTTGCATAAAGTAGTCTTCAATCCACTCACGTTTTTTGATCTTTTTTGAAGTTTTGAAATCTATAATTGCTTCTTCACCTTCATACATACCGATTGCATCTGATGTTCCTGCGTATAATCCTTGTGCTATAAGTCCGACTTCAACACCATATATGGCATCTACTTTACTAAGGCCTTTATCTATCATTTCATTAACCATATTCTTGGCCATTACACTTATATGATTATTTCCTTTAATTTCATATTCTTCAAGTAGGATATATTTTTCTAAAGCATTATGAACTTTAGTTCCAAGTCCTGCTGACTCTGTGCTTATACGAGTTGCTTCTGCTTCTCCTACACGTTTACGCCAGTTAATTAAAGCAGTTTTATCACCTGTTGCTGATAAAATTGTTGTAACACTTGGCACAGGATTATTATCATCACCTGTATATTGGCGTTGACCGGACTTTGCTGTAACTCGTTTTAGTTTGGGGTATTCGTATTTTGTTTCTAGCATAAAGTTTATGTCTTTGTGAATGTAATATTACTTATATGAAGTGATACTAATCTGTCAAGTAAATTGAAGTCCAAATTTTAAATTATTAAAGTTATTATCTTGTTTGAAGATTTCTTTGAGTTAATCTACCAGGAAATGTTCCATTGTAGATGTGTATTGGAACTAGGATCTGTAACAATATTTACGCCATATCCTAAATCTTTAAAATATTTTTTAACATAATCTAATTGATCTTTTTTAGTAGCATCTGTTGTAATACTTTTATGAACATTGTAATATACATTGCTATTAGTCATTGTGGAATTATTAACGTTTGCATATAAAAGACCTGCATCTATATTGGCATAGACGGCATTTTCAATTGAAGTAATTTCATTGTGAATTACAGTATTGTTTCTGCTTTTAATTCTGGCATTAGCCGCCGTTACAAATATTCCTGGCATTCTATAACTCCGCTTTTATATCTTTCATTGCTTGGTTACCTGCTAAATCGCCTACTCTATCACTAGGATCTTCTACATCTGTATTAATATCTGCTGGTAATTCACCTTTAAGTTTAATGACATCTTTATCTTGGCTACTTGCAAATCCACTATCTTCAACTGCTTTAATTAAATCTTCTATATCTAAATCAAAGTTTAGTTGAGAAAGTCTCATTTGAAGTTCTTCAGTATCCATTTCGCCATTCTGTTGAACTTCTCCTTTAGATAATTCGTCTTGAATTGCTACAATTAAATCTTCGTAGTAGGATTCATTTACTTTCTGAATGACCTCATTAATGAGCATTTTACAACTCTACTGGTGCTCTGCCTAGTGGCTCTTCCTCTGGTCCAGCCGCCGCAGGTTCGTTAACATCTAAATCCATATCTGCCATTGGGTCAACGCCGTCTGCCGGTGCATCTAATCCCATTGGTTCTTCTGCTTCTAAGTCGCTAGTTCCTAGAGAACCAACTCCTGTTATACTTCCTATAAGTCCATCAATTCCTTCTTTAGAACTTTTTGAACTTTGTAAAGCATCGTCTAAGATTTGTTCTGCTTGTTCTTTAAAACCTTGTGCTTTTTCTAAGCCAAATTCACTAACCATTGAATCTGATATAGCAGGAATATCTTCGTTTTTCATTCTACCTAATCTTTCAACTTGGTCTTGAATGTCGTCTGCTAATGCTCTAACAGCCATAACAACTTCTGCTTCATCAACAGTTGTTCCTTCTATTTCTTCTGCAATCATTTCATCTATAATACTATCAAACATACTTTCCTTAGCATCTTGTTTCTTCATTGCTTTTTTAATTGCTTTATCTCTAGCGGCCATGTAATCATCTGAATCTACATCACCGTCATCGTCATGGTCTTTGCCTTTGTTTTCAAAAGCAATTTGTCCACCAAAATATCTAATACCTGCTTCGACTTTATCTTCTTCTAAACCGTTTAAGAAACCAACAACT
>Ga0209602_1000479_pt1 | contig 38312 bp, 37 predicted proteins | sample COGITO_mtgs_1205_3_FD_184810 | JGI IMG/M metagenome (GOLD analysis project Ga0209602, IMG submission 184810) | Pelagic marine microbial communities from North Sea - COGITO_mtgs_120524 (SPAdes) (version 2) | ecosystem: Environmental > Aquatic > Marine > Epipelagic ...
CATCAAAACCATTAAGGAGCCCATTGATTTCTTACTGGGTGCTATCGGAAATAATAACGAGGATATGTTTGAGTTCCCCCTGGTGACCAGTAAAAACTATTACACCCCAATTTTGACCACCAGACTCAATGTTGGCAATGCGCATGGTGGAGGGCAGTCGGTCTGGGAGCGAGTCGATGGCTCCAGAGAATTTACACCTGGTATCGAGAGTGCATTTTTTAAGCGCGATGGAGAGCCTGAATGGAATAAATTTGAATCCCGTTCGGCAATCCTCGCTGACGGCTGGAATGCGCAAAGTATCAAGCATTACAAAGATCGGGCCGATGACTATGTGCCCTCAACTCTGTTCCAGAACAAAGTGTTTGAAACCATTATTGATATAGCTTCGATTCTTGAGGGCGGTCCCAGTAATAGTGCCATCGGCAAGCTTGGCTTTGGTGAGGTTGGGGTAGAGCCGATGCCGGCCGAAGATGGCCAGCCTGCAACAGCAAGCTGTGACGATGGCTATTGCAGCTTTGAGGGCGAGGACTAATGGGTAGCATCTGTACATTGTTGCGTTCCGTTACAGCTACCCTTGTTTTGGCCAGCGCGCCCTTGGTAGAGGCTAATTGCGATTTTGGCGATTTCCCTAAAATGTGGGGTATGAAGCTTCATTCGGTGATCGACAACTCTCAACACAACAATCGACCAATGATGGTAAAGGGTTTTACTGTCGACTCTGAGGTTGATGAGGTCGTTGATTTTTACCATCGCAAATGGAAGGGCCGATTTGATGATTCCACCTTTGGCCCCTGGTATCAGGTGTCTACATTAACGGCCAGCTGCATGATGACCGTGCAGATTGCCAGCATGGATGATAGCGCTCAGGGACGCTTGGTTATTAGCAACGTGCCTACCGCCGATCCTGATGCTGAGATAGGAGAGGACCTTATTGCCCCTCCGGACGCGGTGGTTGTCTCCGATCTGCTGACTAAAGACGGTATCAAAGATGGGCGTCTTTCTCTTTTGGCAAGTGCAGATTCTCCCTCAGAGGTCAGTGCCTTTTACCAGTCTGCGATGTCTGCTGCGGGCTGGTTAAGTGATCATTCATTTACTGAGGGTGATGCCCGCGTACTGGTCTTTCGTAAAGGTCTGAATGTTACCAATGTATTGATTATGCCAACGCCTGAAGTGACTCAGATCCTTATCAATGAGGAGGCAGTCCGGTGATAAGCAGGTATGCGGGACAGACTATGCTTGAATATCTGGTGGTGGTGTCAGCTCTGGTGAGCACTATGTTCTGGGGAGCTAATGCGACCTGCCCCAACCCCAATAGTGACTTGGAATATACCAACTGCATACAGAATTTATTAACCACAATGCACGACAAGTATGAAGGCTATAGTAATTCGATGACCGCAGTGCATCGCTATGGAGAACCCACAGGGGAGGTTTTTGTTTCCCAGTGGGAGGACCGTGGGGACGACGGCTCGAATTCAGATTCTGGTGGTGGTGGCGCTGGTGATATCCCAGTGGGCAATGATTTGAGTCAGTCCTCACAGCTGGTCAGTGCAGATGGAACAGTCAACTACGGCACCCTGGTGGGGAACGATGTTATCAATCAAAACAATGAGGTTGTGGGTACCTATGATCCAGATACTGGTGAGGTAACCCTGACCGAGACCGGCGAGCAGGAAGCGGCAGTGGCGATCAATGTTATTGTCGATAGCGAGGGCAATATTGTGCCCATTGAAGCGGTGGTGATATGTGGCACTCAATCCGTTGTGGGCTTTGGCTATAGAAATGGATTAACTGGTGACTTTCACGATTCTCTCACATTAGGTGTTATGGATATCAGTGATTTCTGTACTGAGGATGCCTTTCGCATTGTTGATGTAGACGGAAATGTCACCTCTGGAGCCATCGTGGGTAACAAATACTATGACTCTACGATGAGTGTTTCTGTAGACAAAGATAATATCCAACCGCCGCGAGCGGAGGTGATTAACTTCCTTGGCGAGCCGGAGGATTGTGCCGTCTTGCTTGACTCAACAAATTTTGTTTTGCCGCTATTTCAGGACCCAGATAAGTATACCGATGACCAGCTCAGGAAATGGTACAGCGGAGACTTACCAGAATCAGACAACCTGGTGGGAACCAACAACAGGCTCGGGTCTCTCGACCCAACGGAGAATGTTCCCTGTCCAGATGTCAGTCGCGTCGTAGAGGCGCCAGTCGACCCGAACTCATTAACTAACGATACCCCCGTAGGAGATTAACAGTGAAGCAACTTTCAGGTGCCACCTTATTTGTCGTGGCGATTGTCTGCGGTCTTATCGCGGCAGGTCTTACCGTGTTCTATATGCAGCAGATCGACAGCAAGTATCGGCAAGCCGCACAACCTCCAAAGCTAGAGACGCAGCGAGTTGTTATGGTGCGCAAAAATATGCTTAAAGGCGAAAAGATCCGCGAGGCCGATATAGGCGCGCTGGCAATACCGGTAAAGTATCTTCCATCCAATGTGGTGCTGGCTAAAGATTATAAAAAAGCTATTAACCGCACTCTTATGCTGCCGGTAGAGGGTGGCCGCCCCATGACCTGGGATCTGCTGACTGGCGTTGATACAGATAAGTTTTCTGATGTTATTGAGCAGGGGAGGCGGGCCAAGTCGATAAAGGTGAAGAAAATTGATTCCTTCGATGGTCTGCTGCGACCAGGGGATATTATTGACATTATGGGTACTTTCTCCATGGAAGATCTCGGTATGTCTGTATCTAGTTCGTCCAGGGGGTCCCGTGATGTTGTGATGCCAGTGCTTGAAAGAGTTGAGGTGCTGGAAGCCGCTCGAGTGGATATAAATGGTACTCGCTACGAGCTGAGACAAGATAAAAACTCTGCTGACGGGATTAATCTTGATTTCACTTTAATCACTTTGAATTTGACACCCCGTCAGGTTGCGCGAGTTGAGGTGGCAGATATTAGCGGACAAATATTTGCTGTTCTGCGCAACACTCTGGATACCAGTACAGCTAATTATGAGTATCTCGGTGTCGAGCTGCTAATGGAAGCTGACACTGCTGAGGCAATTGATATTGTTTTGGATGCAAATGGCAATCCTGTTGGTCGTGTTATTGGCGACAATGTGGTCGATGACGAAGGCAATATTATTGGCAAAATTATAGATGGCAAGGCAGTGGGATTAGACGGAAAACCCCTGGGTACTATTGTAGAAAACGTGAGTCCCGATGACGCCATCAACCGTGTTGACAGAGTCGCCGATGTGGTTAGAGACGAAGATGGCAATATTATTGGTGCTGTCTCTAAAGTGGTGCGGGACGAAAATGGCAATGTTATTGGTCGAGTGGTGAATGGCAAGGTAGTCGATGCTAATGGCAATGTAGTGGGTAGACAGGCTCAGGTTGTGCGTGATGCTGATGGCAATGTGATTGGCCGTGTTGTCGATGGCAAAATCGTCGATGCTAATGGCAGAGTGGTTGGTGAAGTGGGCGCTGATGGTGTTGCGCGCAGTTCCAGCGGAGAGGTTCTGGGGTCTGTTGAGACTGCAATGATAGGCTCAAATGGTCGGGTACTTGGAGCTGTAGAAGATGTTGTGCTGGACAAGGCTGGAAATGTTGTTGGAACCATGAAAAATGGCAAACCCGTCGGCGCTAATGGACAAGCACTTGGCACTATTGAGCGCGGTGTGGCGCTTGATAAAGACGGTAGAGCGGTCGATATCAGCAACTCCACAGCAGCGGCAGGTACTTCGCGGCGAGGCAAAGTTGTCCGGGATGCCAATGGCAATGTGTTAGGCCGTGTCGTCAATGGGCAGGTGTTAGACAGCAGTGGCAGAGTGGTGGGAACTGTTAACAAAGACGGGACCGCAGTGGGCCTCAACGGAAAATCTCTGGGCAAGGTGGAAGAGGTTATCGTTGACCGCAATGGCAATGTTGTTGGACGCGAACAGTCAGTTGTTCGCGACGCCAACGGCAATGTTGTCGGCAGGATTGTCGATGGCAAAGTGCTGGATTCCAGTGGCAATGTCGTGGGCGTAGTTGGTGCGGACGGTGTCGCTCGCAGCTCCGATGGCAGCAAGCTTGGTTCTGTTGAAACTGTAATGGTTGATAAAGACGGAAAAGTTGTAGCCGGTGTTGCTGAAGTGGTGAGGGATGCTCAGGGTAATGTGATTGGCAGAGTTGTCGATGGCAAGGTTGTCGATGCTAATGGCAATGTAGTCGGGCAGGTTGTTAATGGTCAGGCAGTTGACAGCAATGGCAATGTTATCGGCGGTGTGGAAAAAGTGGTCGTGGGAGAAAATGGCCGCGAATTGCAGTCATCCGCCGAGGTTATCCGTGATGCTAATGGCAATATCATAGGGACAGTGGTCGATGGCAAGGTGGTCGATAGTCAGGGTAATGTTATTGGCGAATACAAAAACGGCCAGGTCGTGTCGAGTAATGGCAATGTGCTCTATGACAACGTATCCCTGACCGCTGAGGCCGTCAGTGCAGTTGCAGCTGAACTTCGTTCAACTGGGCGAGATCGCGCAGCTGTTAAGATCCAAATTGTTGACTTTATCTCGGGAGGTACTGCTAAAGATGGTATCACTCCAGTAGTCAAGGTGAGGGTCGAGTAAATGAATACAATTTCCAAGCAAAAAAACATGCGTAATGCCCCTTGGGGTCGCGCGATATTTAAAACTTTTATCGACTCTCTCAATCGAGGATCCTCCATGCCACAGTTTTTACTCGCTGGACTTTTAGTGCTGCTGTCAGTTTTTTCATCTGCCTCGTTGTGGGCAGCTCAGACTAAGGTTTTACAAGACTCCGTAATGCTCTTTGCCGGGGAGTCAAAGGTACTTCAGGCGGCCAATGTGTCGCGACTGTCAGTGGGTAATTCAGACATATTGTCCTCAACGCTGCTCAAGAATGGCGAGATTGTTTTGATTGCAGAAAAAGCCGGTGAAACCAATATGCAGTTCTGGTTTGCTGATGGACATCGTGAAACCGTATCTGTCCGCGTGGTGGAAAGTAATGGCTTGTCCCGTGAGTCCCGCCAGGTAAAGAAATTACTGAAAAATATTCCCGGTATTGAAATCAGCACTGTGGGTCAGAGGATCGTGATTGACGGCAATATTGAAGCCCGTGATTTAAATCGAGTTAATAAGTTAAAAGACAGCTATCCGGAAATGCTTATTCTGGCTCGTGAGATTACAGATTACGAACAGAAGATGATTTACTTTGACATTCAGGTCACAGAGGTCAACCGGGATATCACCGAGGAGTATGGCATTAACTGGAGCAAGAGCTTTTCTGGCCCATCCTATGGCTATGAAAAGGCCTGGAGCACCAATAATGTTGGTGTAGTCAATAATAGCAATGGGGTTGCGCCATTGAGCACAGTGCTGTCCAGTGCCGCATCAGCCGCAGATTTGGCAATTGGAAGCAATATTGAAAACGATAAGCTAACCATAGCTCAGCAGCAGACATTGATGAATGCTGCCAACGGAGAATTTGCCTATTTTGGTATTAATACCTCACTGCTCTCAGTGATTAATATGCTTGAGCAGACCGGTTCCGCTATCACTCTGGCTGAGCCGCGCCTCAGTTCACGCAGTGGTGGCACTGCTGCCCTAACAGTGGGTGGTGAAGTGCCTGTAGTGACCAGCTCCACTAGCGGTCAGACAGTCACCTACAAGGACTACGGTATCATTCTGGGCATTGAGCCGACCCTTGATATCTACAACAACATTGTAGCGCGAGTCTCTGTATCCGTGAGCCAGCTCGATTTGGCTAATGCAGTTGATGGCCAGCCGGCATTTAAAAAGCGCTTTACCGAAAATGATGTCAGGCTTAAGCCTGGTGAAACTCTGGCTCTCTCTGGGCTAATTACTCGTGAAGAGCAAATCGCCTACAGTGGACTTAAGTGGTTATCTGATATTCCTGTTCTGGGTCAGTTGTTTAAGTCAAAAAGTTTCGTTGAAGGTGAGACAGAGCTTGTTATTTTAGTAACTCCGCGAGTCATTGAAGATCTTTCAAAAGGCGTTAATGATGCGCTGGTCAAACGATCAAAAGAGATGGTCGTAGACTTTAATGATGCATCAGACGCGCTGAAAGAATAGATATCCGGAGTAGTAGAGACAGTGTTTGAAATAACCGTTGAAAGTAATGATGGTGGTGAACAGGAAAAAGTTCGCTGTGCACTTGATAGCTGTGAGCTTGGTAAGTCCAAAGACAGCATTCTTCGGATGCGCGGTTGGAAAGTGGCTCCCAGGCATGTATTGCTAGAGAAAAATCTCGCCGGTATTTTTATCAAAGATATCAGTCGCGGCTTCGGTATTAAGGTCAATGGCACAGCCTGTGCTGAATTTGGCCCTATGAAAGAGACGGATGTGCTCGAGTTCGGCAGTTACAAAGTCAATGTGCGTGTCGCCGGGACAGAGCTTAAGACTGAGGCCTTAGATGATAAAGGGGCAGATAATGACCTGGCGGATACTGCTCATGTCGAGGCCAATAATGCCGCCGATTTTGACCGCCCTGCCTATATGGAATGGACGAAGTTTATTCACAAAGAGTTGATGAAGCAGCTTGACCTGCGCCGCTTACATCTTGATGAATTAACCCCGGATCAGGTCCGTGATCAGCTCTCTGATCTACTTGAAAAAATCATTGCTGGTATTAAGGGGCAACTCCCGGAAACGGTTAATAGTACCAAGTTATTAAAAATTGTCCTTGATGAAACTGTAGGTCTGGGTGCCCTTGAAGAACTGCTGGCTGATAAAGATGTCACTGAGGTTATGGTAAATTGCCACGATGATATTTATGTTGAGCGCGCAGGTCGGCTGGAAAAGACCGAGATTACCTTTAGTAGCCCAGATGCAGTGATGTCAACTATTGAGCGCATTGTGTCGCCACTGGGCCGGCGTATCGATGAAAGTTCACCTATGGTGGATGCGCGGCTTCAGGATGGTTCAAGGGTAAATGCCATTATTCCTCCACTGGCGCTGCGCGGTCCGTGCATTACCATTCGTAAGTTCCCGGAACATAAGTTGGTTGATTCAGATTTGATCCGCTTTGGTAGTATCAATGAGGCTATGGTTGCCTTTGTTCGTATGGCCGTAGAACAGCGACTCAATATAGTTGTATCTGGTGGTACAGGCTCCGGAAAAACCACGCTGTTAAATATATTGTCGAACTATATTCCATTGGATGAACGAGTCATCACCGTTGAGGATGCTGCGGAATTGAAATTGGTTCAGCCCCATGTGATATCTCTTGAAGCAAGACCTGCAAATATGGAAGGCAAGGGGCAGGTGACTATTCGAGAGTTGGTTAAAAACTGTTTGCGTATGCGTCCGGATCGTATTGTGGTTGGTGAGTGCCGGGGTGGCGAGGCACTGGACATGTTGCAGGCGATGAATACAGGTCACGATGGTTCATTGACTACAGGGCACGCCAATACTCCACGGGATATGCTGCGGCGACTGGAGGTCATGGTGCTTATGGCAGGAATGGATCTGCCGGTAATGGCTATTCGTGAACAGGTGGCCTCCGCAGTGGATGTCATTATTCAGCAAAACCGTTTTAGTGATGGCTCCCGTCGCATTACCAGTATTACTGAAGTCACAGGTATGTCTGGAGATACCGTACAGCTGAGCGAAATATTCCGCTACCAGCAAAAGGGTTTTGATGCTGACGGCAAGATCATTGGGGAATTTAAAGCTACTGGTTTGGTACCCAAATTCTATGAAGACTTGAGAGATCGAGGGGTTGAAATCGATATGGAGATTTTCAAATGATGCAAAATATTGTCATTATTGCCACCCTTGGATTGACTGTAATTTTTGTTTTTATCGGCGCTGCAGCGTTCACCGCAGCCTCGGCCAATAGTCTGCAAACTATGGCGAAAATTTACAAAAATCGATTTACCGAAACGGCAGATATGGCCATGTCTGATATGTTTTTGACCATGAGTCCAGGTATGTTGTTTGTGATTAATTTACTGGCACTGATACTGATACCGCTTCTGGTACACACAGTTTTTGATATTTGGGTTTTAACCGCTAGCGTGGCTGCCATCCTGATGGTTTTGCCCGGTTTGTTTTGGTCACACATGCGACAAAAGCGCTTGAATAAACTTGAAGCTCAGTTACCGGATGCCTTTATGATGATTTCCAGCGGCTTGCAATCTGGCGCAAGTTTCCCCATGGCGCTGGAGGATATGGCACGTCAGGCGCCAGAGCCATTGGCTCAGGAGTTTGGTCTGTTGGTCAAGCGTATGCGTCTGGGTGTGCCAATGGAAGACGGGTTAATTGAACTTGAGAAACGTATTCCCTTAACCAGTTTTGTCATGGCCAGTTCAGCAATACGCATTAGTCGTGAGGTCGGTGGCAATCTAGTTGAAACCATCAGTAACATGGCCAGAACTTTGCGTCGCAAGCACCAGATGGAAGGCAAAATTGATAGCTTAACTGCTCAGGGTCGCACCCAGGGTCGATTTATGAGCGCGCTGCCCATTCTGCTGGGTATTGCTCTTAGTTTCCTTGAGCCTGAAGCGATGCAGCAGCTCTACACCACCCGCAATGGCCTATTGATTCTGACGGGTATGGTAGTGATGCAGGTGATGGGGTTCGTATTTATTCGTAAACTGACGTCAATCGACAGTTAATTGTAATAACAGCAACAGAGATTTGATATGGAAGAAATAATTGCAGGCCTCGTCGGGTTGGCAGTCTGGGTTGCAGTAAGCGCCTTAATTCTGGCTGTAGCCAGACTGTTTTATATGCTCGAGGGAAGCAGCCGCAAGGGTATGGATAAGCCGCCAGCATTTATGCAGCTGGTATGGCCTGTAATTAGTCTGGTTGATTTCTTTGTGGCATCGAACCTGCCACCTAAGTGGATGGAAAATATCGACACTAAACTACAAAAGAATGGTGTGAGTTTTTCCGTGACTCCTGAGGAATTTGTTTCAGCGATTATAGTGTTTGTGCTTTTATTCCCCGCCTTGGGTTGGCTCGCGATGTCTAGTTCAGGCGCTACAGATCCAGCCGTGCTGATTCTACTGGCATTAGTCGGCGCCGCCCTTCCAGAGCTATGGGTGCGTGATACCAGAACCAAGCGAGACTTTGAGTTGGTGCGCAATCTACCTGTATACCTGGAGTATCTGAGTATGTGTGTTGATGCAGGTCTGAACTTTGCCGGTGCATTAAAGCAGTCTGTTGAGAAAGGTCCTAAAGGAGCAATGCGCAACGAATTTCGCATTGTGCTGCGCGATATCAACTCAGGTGAGACTAGAGCAGATGCATTAACCCGACTGGAAAAACGTGTAGAGCTCAATGATATATCTGTTTTTGTCCGCGCAGTGATTCAAGCAGAGCGCATGGGGTCAAGTATGAAAGAGACGCTGGTTATACAGGCTGAGCAGCGCTTGACAGAGCGTTTTCAGCGGGCCGAAAAAATGGCAATGGAGGCACCGGTAAAGCTAGTAGTGCCGCTGGTCCTGTTTATTTTCCCCCTCACGTTTATTATTTTGCTGTTCCCGATTGTGGTTAAGTTTATGGAGCAGGGCACCCTGTAACTATTTGTCTATGAAGATATCAACCATCCAAATTGTTCGCGGCTCTGAACAAAGGCTTGTGTGTAGCATTGATAAGGTTGAGCGTACCGAAACCATGTTTGAAAGAATGCGCGGGTTGCTTGGCGCAGCTGGGTTGTCCCCGAATACGGGCCTTTGGATTAACAGTTGTAATTCAATTCATAGCTTTTTTATGGCGTTCAGTATCGATGTTGTGTATCTGGACAAAAACAATACAGTGTTGCGCATCATTGAAGATATGCGGCCCTGGCGTGTAAATGCATGCTGGTCAGCGCGGTCGGTTATTGAGTTGGGACAGGGGCAAGTGGATTTGCTCGGCATTCAACCAGGAGATAATGTCAATTGTCTATCATCATAATTAAATCATTCATCAGAGCAGTCTTGGTTGCTGCCCTGTTTATTTTGTCTGGCTGTGTCACCACGGTTACCACGACTGGAAAAGTGCTGGATCTTGATAGCCTAGCGGACCAGGCTTACAAGGAAAATCGCTGTGACGAGGCCATTGAAATGTACAGTAAGCTAGCTAAAAAGTTACCCAAAAACACCAAAAGCTTACTGCGTATTGGCAATTGCCATGCGCGCAATCGGCGACAGGATGATGCCATAGCAGCATACAGACAGGCACTCGCCAGAGATCCCTATTACAGCAAAGCATGGTACAACCTGGGTTTGATTCAGGCTCAGATGTTGGGGCAAACTATGGCCCAAATGGGCAGTTACCTTGATCCAGCGGACAGCACGATGGATGGGATGCGCACATTGTCTCAGGTAGTGCTGGATGCATTTGCAATAACGATTAAATCTGAGGTGAAGGGCAACGTGGATCAGCCGCAAGAGACTTCGGCCATGTCTGACAATAATCTAGAAAATCAGGCGCCTGCCGCCAATGAGTAACTGGTCCAAAAAATCTCATTTTGGTCACGCAATGACCGAGTTCGTTATCGTGATTCCGGTGCTGATTTTGCTGATTTTTGGCACTCTTCAAATTGGTCTGATCTACTCAGCCAAGGTAACTCTAAACTATGCAACCTTCCAGGCTGCTCGCTTGGGTGCTACCAACAATGCAACCTACAGCGCCCTACGTCGTGGTTTGATTCGAGGGCTCGCACCTTTATACACAGAATCCAAGGATCTGGATGGCATCAAATTTGATATAGCAAAAGGCATTGATAGCGATGCCACCCGCCGTGATGCAAAAAGCGAAGTCGATGGTTATACGAGAATCATTCGCTTGAGTCCTACATTAGATGCTTTTTCGAACTACTCGTCCAATGTCAACGCCGAAGGCACAGTTCAAATACCCAATGATAATCTGATGTTTCGTCCCAGTAATGACGACTTTGACGGCGCCAACCTGCAGGATGCAAATCTGTTAAAAATCCGTGTGCAGTATTGCTACAAATTAATGGTGCCAATTGTAAACAAAATTATTGCCAGTTTGAGTCAGTTAAATAACGACTCGAATATCGAGGCATATAACAAATTTGACAATGTAGCGGATCCTAGATTCGCCGATCAAAATCGCGGAATCACCAATGAGATGGCATCACGCAGCCGTCTGCTAGCGTCCTATGACGATCTCTGTGGAGGTCGTGATGGCGCAAATGACAGATCTACTGGGTCAACTGGTTTTATGCTGTTCTCCGAGGCAATAGTGCGAATGCAATCGCCTGCCTATGAAGATGACAGTGGTCAAGAATTTGGAGAATTAATGTGCAACGGAACGCACATGTCATGCCCTTAAATGAGTAAGTCGAATGTTAATTATGAATGGAGAAAAATATGGATCAGGCAGAGATAAAAAGTAACCTTAAAAACGTCAACCAGTGGACTCGTATTGTTTATATGATTCTGTTTACGGTGATTTTCAATGTCGCAAGTTTTGTTATAGGAGTGGTTGTTTTAGTGCAGGCACTGTTCGCCATCTTAACGGGGGGGCAAAATGCTAATGTGCAAAAACTCGGGTCCGGGTTAGCACAATTTATCTCTGAGATTGTTAGTTATCTTACCTATACCACTGAAGAGAAACCTTTCCCGTTCAAATCCTGGCCAGAGGTAGAGGCGGCTGTCGCTGCAGAGGAGGATGTTAAGACTGAGGACGCTGCAATAGAAGCCACTGCAGAAAAAACGGATAACAAGAAGTAATTCCGTCTTCGCCAGGTAGAAAATAACCCAGAGTTGGCTGCGCTGCTAACTCTGGGTTTTAAAACGCTTACTGAGCAGGTTTATCAGGGGTTTTTGTATCTTCTTGTCCTTCTGTTGCCTCTGGAACTTCGTCTATCGGTTCTTCTGTAGTCTCGGTCTGTTCTGCTACGGATGACTGATTGACTGGGGTATCGGTTTGGGCATTTGATAAATGGGCAATTTCAACTTTTTGGCTGGCAATCTGCTCTTCGAGCAACTTAATTCGTTTTCTATTTTTAAAATACTTAGGCAGACGAACGATACTTATAATCAACCAGGTAAGGATAATACAGCCAGCCCAATAGGCCATATTGGTTATTTCCGGACTGCTATAATCTATGCTGACGGGCTTTTCAAGTACCAAAATAAGGCTGTTTGTGTCCAGAAAATAGCTCTGGTTAAGATAGCCCACATAGCCAATGGGTGTCCCAGCAACAATTAACAATAGCAGCCAAATTGAGGCTTTTAACTTGGTCATAGTTATCCCGTTAAATTTAACGATGAGTGATTAAGATGAGATCCTATATTCTATTTCAAATTAGTGCTGACAACACCTATTTATTTAAGAATAACTGTATACAGGCTTTGCAGGACGCTTTATTGACTTCTCACTATTGTTAATAAATGCTACCTACTCTTGCCGCCAGAGTGCCACCGTCGTTATGGTAGCCTTAGGTTAAAATGAAGGATGCAAAAAGGCGGTAGTGAGCGCGCGAGCAAAGTTACCGACAAAACCATCCCCCCAATTGCGCAACATATTTGGAATTGTTCCCCCGGGTCGCTTATCGAGAATAGATAATGGCACCAGCGTAACAACGCCGGTCAGCAAATCAAACTTCATCAGGTACAACATAATAAACCCTACAGGGAATAGCAGGGAGCCAATCAGCAGGTCGCCGGCTTGTATGGCAAACCTGGATATAGATGCTGCTGAATTGGGCAGATTTGATCTGGGCTTAAGAAAGCTATCACTCAAGCCCTCTGAATATATGCAACGCCAAGTAAGAACTACGCCAGTGGATTTTGAAGATGCAGGCTGGGCTCTGCGCAAATTGGGCAAAGACATGTTGATATTTAATACAGATTACCCACATCCAGAAGGTGGCAAAGACCCGTTTGGGGACTTCGAGCGCAGTCTCGACGCCGTGCAGGCAACACCAGAAGAGTTGGATAATTTCTATTCTAAGAATTTTGAAGATCTTTTGGGCCTCCAAGTGCCTCTTGGGAGCCAACAGAAAACCGCTGTGCCAGACTCATCAACCCCCCCCGCACACAAAGCAATTTGTGGGGGTTTTTGTTATTAGCAGTCTGAGGGAGCGACGCATCTTACCGATGCAAGTTTTGCCTGTATATGGTTCAATCTCAGATTGACCAATTTTGTGGCGGTTGATCGAGTTTGAAGCTATGCACCTCAGCCCATATACTCTGGTTTATCAGATAGTAGCCTGAGGCGTTAACGCAGTTATCAGGTATTAAGAATACTAGGGGGTAATTTTATGATCCGGGATATTTCCAAGTCTATCGAAGCCTGTGCAGACTCTTACGGCGACGAGGCAGATGCAGTGCGCCAGTATCTTATTGAGGGTCAGCGACGCGCCCTGGCACTGCCTAATCGCAGTCCGCTACGTTTTAATGGTGAGGGAGAAATTCATCAGGATATTCTCGATGCCTACTCAGCCTACGGCTTTTATATTTTTGAAAATGCATTGAGGCAGGAAGAGCTACAGGACCTTAAAGATGACCTGGATCGCATGCGCGACAATTTTCCCACCACTATGGGAGCAGTTTCGGATGCCAAGGGTCGGCCAGCCCTGGGGGCAGACAATCAGGCGATGGCCCTGCAGTGGGCCAGACCATTATCCGACCCTCTGGGAGGTAGTCAGATTGCCAATGGTCGCCATCAGGTAAAACTGTTTGAACCAAAGCCTAGGGACAATGCCCCAGAAGTCACGCCGGTTTATCTGGCGGGGTCATTGCAGTACTCGCCTGCCTGCCTGCGCACATACGGCCATCCGGGGCTGTTAAAAATGGCCGAGGCCATACATGGGCAGGACTTTACACCATTCCATGAGGGGCTATTCATTAAAGATGCCGGACTGGGGGCTGCGGTTTCCTGGCATCAGGATGGGGATACCCACTGGGACAACCCTGACTTTGATGAAAATATTCATGGCTTTAATTTTATGGGTCAGATCTATGGCAGCACTGCTGTTAATGGCGTCTGGGTGGTACCGGGCAGCCATAAGCAGGGGCGTCTGGACATTGTCAAAATGGTGGAGAAGGCTGGCACTGAACGTCTGCCCGAGGCTCTACCGATTATCTGTAACCCCGGGGATGTGGTCATTAATAACCGGCAGCTATTGCATGGCTCTTTCGCCAACACAGGGTTTGAAACCCGGGTTACGGTTAACTTTGGCTTTCATCGTCGCTCTTCAGTGCTCAATGTGCATGGTGCCGGTATCCATGCAGAGGCGACGACATTTGATGATGCCTTTATCAAGGAGCGCTCCAGAGTAATAGGTCTGGCCATTTCAGCGCGACAGCAGCGCTTTCCCGATGAACAGCCCTATGAGTACGGTCCCGACATCGCGGCAGGACAACGGCCGGTGTGGGATGATAGCCAACTGGCTTTACTGAAGGACTACAATCTGATGGATCTGAGTATCTGACACCTGGCGCTGGGAGCACAAAATGATTAAAAAAATGTTTGGTATTAGTGTTGCGGTAATGCTGCTGGTTGCAGGCTCTCTATGGTTGGTTTTTAGCGATAAGATTGCCCGGGTTCAGGTTGTCAGCAGCCTGTTTACCGGTGCAGAGCAGATAGATAACTTTAATCGCATGCATAAGATGTTCCCGGTGACCACTATGCCTGCTGCCGAGCAGCCCTACAGCTTTCCAGTGGCGCAATCGGCGCCGCTGCCAGCTGAGTTTAGCTTCAGGGGAGAGCAGGTAGAGACGGAGGAGTTTCTGGCCCGCACTGATACTGGCGCAGTGCTGGTGGTTAAGGACGGCGCCATTCAGTTTGAGCAGTACTGGCGCACCGGAGGGCAGCGCCAAACCTGGCTGTCGATGTCGGTGGCTAAAAGTTTTATCTCCGCTCTGGTTGGTATTGCTGTAGATCAGGGTCATATTCGCAGTATTGCCGATGCGGTTACTGACTATGCCCCGGAGCTGACAGGCTCGGCCTATGACAATGTGCCCATTAAAGATATTTTGCAGATGGCTTCCGGCGCCTCCTGGAATGAAGACTACGGCGATCCAGAGTCCGATATCAACCGCTTTGGGCAGATCTTTGCCTTGGGTGGCTCTATGAACAGATTCGCTGCCACATTGATCAGAGAGATGGAGCCGGGCACCTTTAATCGCTACAACAGCACAGATACTCAGGTACTGGGCTTGCTGTTGACCAGAGCTACTGGTCAGACTGTCACTGAATATATGATCGAAAATCTATGGCAGCCCATGGGAGCAGAAACCACAGGCTACTGGCTGACAGATTTAGAGAATATGGAAATGGCTTTTGGCGGGCTGAATATCAGCGCCCGCGACTACGCCAAACTGGGTGAATTATATCGTCTGGGTGGTCTGTTTAATGGGCATCAGATAGTGCCTGCAGACTGGGTCGCCGCATCCATTGTCCCAGATGCTCCTCATCTGATGCCCGGTGATAACCCGGCCTCAGACTGGCCACTGGGCTACGGTTACCAGTGGTGGATTCCCGATGGTAGCGTCGGTGAGTTTATGGCTATTGGTGTTTACAATCAGTTTATCTATGTGGCGCCAGAGTCCAATACAGTCATTGTAAAGCTATCGGCCAATAGTGCCTATGGCACGCCGGAGGATGAGGGTGCCTCTAGCGAGTTTGAGTCTGTAGAGTTTTTCCGCGCTATTGTGAATCAACAGTAAGCGCTCGGCATAGCCGCAGCCAGACTATGGGTTGACCCTAATAAAATCAGCCAATTTTCCGGATAGCTCCTCGGCTTTTTGCCATTGGAAAAAATGACCGCCACCAATATTGCTGTGAGGTTGCCCTCTGGTTCCTGGGACCTTCTTCAGCCACTGTTTTTCGAAGCCATCGGTGACAGGATCATTGCCGGCACCTACACAGAGAAATGGCTTTTTAAACTTGGCAAAAAACTCCCAGGCTTTTTTCTGTGCCTCCAGAGACTGGTCTGGAATAGTGGGCACCTGGCTGGGCATGGCCCTGGGCCCCATTTTATAGGCCGGGGTTGGGAAGGGGGCCTCATAGGCTTTGGTTAACTGGGTGCGGAAAGGGGAGATATTTCGCAACCCTATATAGCCTGTAAACAGCTCGAGCATAATCGATAGTTTGTTGCGTCGCTCCATCATAGAGGAGGCAATAATCCCTGCTGGTACATCCGGGTTTTCCCAGGTGTACTTTTGCCAATAGGCAAACAGATCGACACCAGAATCTTTGTTTATGCCCTTCATTTTACTCACCTGTTTCATCATTGAAAACAGATTGAGCTTTAGGGAGCTGGCGCGAAATGCTTTAACCTTTTCAATAACGCTCATGGAGACATCGGGGTTATAGGGCAATCCTGTATTGCCAATGGCCACGCGGTCAAAGCGGTCACCATTATCTGCAATCATACGCAGGCCAATCAGGCCGCCCCAATCCTGACCAAAAAAGGTCAGGTGGGTAAAGTCATTTTGCACCAGCCATTGGTTCATCCAGTCCACCTGGCGCTGGTAGCTGAAGTCTTCTCTGGCCGCTGGCTTGTCAGATTTTCCATAGCCGGGCAGGTCCGGGGCTATCACTCTTATACCGGCTTTAACCAAATGGGGGATCATGCGTGCATAGAGGTAACTCCATACCGGCTGGCCATGCATGCACAGAATCACCGGACCATCTTTTGGGCCCTCGTCTATATGATGGATTCTAAGATCAGTGCCATCATCGGTTTTTATCACTGTGTAATGAGGCTCAAAAGGGTAGTCTTTAAGATTAGCAAAGCGACTATCCGGGGTTCTTAGGATTTTCATTAGAGCTGCCTGTGGTTTGGATTTATATACTCACAGTCATCATAGCAAAAATGGCAGTAGCTGTGTCAATAGATTGAGGCTAAGCTATTCTTCAGAGGGGGCGACCGGGCGCAAACCTTGCCATGTCAGTCTGTAGATGGGGGCTCCCATGGCATTCATGGTTGGTCGGATACGATCAAAAAGGCGGCGGTATTGGTAAAAAGGCACCCAGGGAAACAGGTGGTGGATGGCATGATAGTTTTGAAAGCCCCAGAGCACTGTAAGTAAGTGGGATAGCCTGCCGGGTACAAGAATGGTTGATGTATTGAGATATCGCTCTGTGACTGTGTGGGGCCGGTGGACAATATAGGCAAACAGATAGAGCAGAGCAAAGGTGCCGGCAAAACTGCCAAGGAGCAGTGCCATAAGAGCCTCCACCCAGCGCCCCTGACTATCAGCATCGCCGTAGGCAAACAAAAGGGCAAAGGGAAGCACGCGCATTGCGATAGCGATAAGCACCTCAATAATCAAGATACGGTTCTGCGACACTGGGGCATTATCCCATCGGTCGGCCATATAGGTGGTGAACTGACCGGCGATGCCGATCCAGCAAGATTTCAGCATCAGTTTAACTGATGTGACTATTTCAGCACTGTACTGGTCGGGGTCATTACTACCGTCATTGGCATTGCGATGGTGCTTCAAGTGCTCCCAGCGATGGGCGATCAGGGGTGTTAGCAGCACAGTGGCGGCCAGGTAGCCCATTGCATCATTGAGCCAGCGAAGGGGTTTAATATTGCCGCAGATGCAGTAATGAACAGCTTCATGGAGCACGGTGTAAGAGGCATAGGTCAGTATGGCCATCAGTGGAATGGCAATTAACAGCGACAAATTATTAAATATCACGAGAAGCGGCAGAGCCCAGTAGCAGACAAAAACGACTATCGCCAAAATCACCGTAGGCCAGGCAACTGTCTGTGAATAGTCCCGGGCGGCCTGCAAGGCATGCTGGTTTAGCTGGTTTTTTTCTTTTTTGGTTAAACAGTCCATAGTTAATATAGTAGGCTCTTCCAATAATCAAACTTGGCATAAAACGACATTAAAATGACTTTTGGTGACAAACATGTTTAAACAGCGGTTTAGGTCGTTATATTTAATGCCACAGATAAAACCCCTGAATAAGCAATACTTATTCGATGGGCTCTTATAACTGATGGGGTTGTTGCCAGAAGCATAAAGCGGTGGACTCCTTTGTTCTTATTTGGGATATTGGCTGGCTGATTAACCCTACACAAATAACAAGAGATAACTATGTCCGACCGTATTCCAAGAAACCCAGCCGATGACTACAGCGAAGAGATGGCTCGACAGCGCCGAGAATTTGTTAGCGCTAAAACCGCGACATCAGTAGATCATATTGGGCATTACAGCGTTGACCCTGCTACCACCGAAGGCAATATCGAGAACTTTATTGGCGTGGCTCAGGTGCCCATGGGTTTGGTTGGGCCATTATTGGTCAATGGCGAGCATGCCAGCGGCGACTTCTATATGCCCATGGCCACCAGCGAAGGGACATTGATTGCAAGCTACAATCGCGGCGCGCGACTGTTGCGCGAATCTGGCGGCGCCAAGGTCACTGTGGTGGATGATGCCATGCAGAGGGCACCGGTATTTGTATTTGAAGATGCTCGCCAGGCCCGTGACTTCGGTCTCTGGATCGAGGATAACTTTGCCGAGATTGCCGCCCAGGCTGAAACCACGACCAGATCCGGCAAGTTGCGCAATATTCAGCAGTTTGCCGCAGCCCGCATGCGCTACCTGCGTTTTAATTACACCACTGGTGATGCCGCAGGGCAGAATATGGTCGGCAAAGCCACCTTTGTCGCCTGCGAATGGATTATGGCCAATTACCCAGGTATTCAGCGCTATATGCTGTCCGGTGCCATGGATACAGACAAGAAGCACTCCCAGCTCAATACATTGCATACCAGGGGTAAGCGGGTGATCGCCGAGGTGACCATCCCGGCCGAGCTGTTGCAGAAGACGATGAATATCTCTGCTGAGGCTCTGTACAAGGCCAGATCCATCAATCAGGTCGGTTCCTTTATGGCCGGCTCAAACAATACCGGCGCCCATTCGGCCAATGGTATTACCGCAGCATTTATTGCGACCGGCCAGGATGTGGCCAATGTGGCTGAGTCTTCAGCGGCCGTGGTGTTTGCGGATATTGATGCAGAGGGTAACTACTATCTGTCGATCACAATTCCTTCGCTAATTATCGCCACTTTTGGTGGTGGCACAGGCCTGGCGACACAGCAGGAATGCCTTAAGATGATTGGCTGTGATGGCCCGGGTAAGGTGCATAAATTGGCGGAGATTATTGGCGCCACCGTGTTAGCTGGAGAGGTGTCATTAATGAGTGCGGTGCTGGCCGGCGACTGGGTAACCAGCCATGATGCCCTCGGGCGCAACCGTTAATCAGCACTCAGTAATACAGTACTCTCTAGTCAATAATTGTTTTATTGCCCAGAGCAAAAGGCTCTACTATGCTGCAACCGTCTCTCAGAACATGATCGAATAATAATAGGAGTGAAAATATGTACAAGTCATTACATTTGCCATTGATAGCAACCCTGTCTGCCGTACTTTTTGCCAGCGCCTGCAGTGGTCCGGATAGGCCTGCTGGGAATACAAAAGAGAGTGCTGCTGAGACTGTTGTTTCATCTGCTGTCCCCTCAGGCAGCTGCGACCAGTACGATGAAAATGGCACCGCACTGTTTGGCGACTTGCATGTTCACACCAGTTTCTCCTTCGATGCCGCCGCTATCAGCACTGGCGCGACGCCACAGGATGCCCATAACTACGCCCGTGGTGGCGAGATTCCATTTTTCCCGGTCAACGCCGAAGGTGAGGCCACAGGGCGGATCAAAATTGATCGTCCCCTGGATTTTCTGGCGGTAACCGATCATGGGGAGTTCCTCGGCGAGCGCGCCCTGTGCAGCACTGAGGGTTCGCCGGTCTACAATACGGAGTTCTGTGTTGGCTATCGCTCTGATCAGCGCACCGGCATGATGATGCTGGGTACAGTTATCACCACCGAAACCCCAGTCCGTATTCCTGAAATCTGTGGTGCAGATGGTTCATTGTGCCGGGACTTTGCCCAGTCTCCCTGGGAGACTATTCAGGCAACCTCCAATGACAATAACCAGCCCTGCGAATTTACCAGCTTTGTGGCCTATGAATACACAGGCACACCTGGCACCAGTAATTATCACCGCAATGTTATTTTTAGAAATGACTCAGTGCCAGTCCTGCCGGTCAGCTATATAGATGCGCCCATCGATAGCAAACTGTGGACTGAGCTGGATGCGGTCTGTGATGCTGCAACAGGCTGTGACTATCTGACCATTCCCCATAACTCTAATCTCGCCAATGGTCGCATGGCACCCTACATGCAGCTTGAAGATACAGATGCGGCCAAGGTTGCCTATGCCCAGTTGCGGCTTAAGCGCGAGCCAATTATGGAAATCTTCCAGCACAAGGGTAATTCAGAGTGCATCAATGGTCTGAGTACGGTCTTTGGTGCGCCAGATGAGCTGTGCAATATTGAAGCCGTGCGCCGTATGGGTGAAAACAAAACCTATGCCACCCGGGATATGTCGGCGGAAGGGCTGGTGGTGGGGCAGGCCTCTGAAGTGACCGCCGAATGTGAGGACGGCGTCAATGGCAGCAATGGTATGCTCGGCGCCGGCTGTGTGCATGCGACAGATTTCCAGCGTTCAGCGCTGTTAGTGGGCCTAAAACAAGAACAGAAGATTGGCTTAAACCCGGTTAAATTGGGGGTTATAGCGGCAACAGATACCCATTCAGCCAATCCCGGCGGCCTAGTTGAATCCGACTGGGACGGCGCAGTTACCGGTGAATCCACACCCGAGGAGCGTCTGCGGCCCGGCCTTCTAACCAGTGGTATTGATGGCAACCCAGGTGGTTTGGCCGGTGTCTGGGCCAAAGAAAATACCCGTGATGCTATTTTTGATGCCATGTTGCGCAAAGAAGTATTTGGCACCTCGGGGCCAAGAATTCGTCCGCGACTATTTGCTGGCTGGAACCTCGATGCAGGGCTCTGTGAAGCCAACGATATGGTTGCCAAGGCTTATGTCAGTGGTGTGCCCATGGGAGCAGATCTCAGTGCCGGCGATAAATCTGCCAAGCCTTCATTTCTGGCCTATGCGGCCAAAGATCCAGATGGTCAAAAGCTTGAAGCGCTGCACCTGATTAAAGGCTGGATTGATGGCGAAGGCAGCATGAACGCCCAAGTTATACCAGTGGCCAGCGCTGAGACTGGAGCCGATAGCCTGTGTCAGGTTTATACAGATAATAACTTCGATCCAACCCAGTCCGCTTATTACTACCTGCGGGCTGTGGAGCCAGAGACGGCTCGCTGGCACACCTATGACTGTGAGGCAATTGCTGAAGCTGATCGCCCAGAGGTATGCACCAACGGAGCTTATCCGCAAACTGTCCGCGAGATGGCTTGGACATCGCCTATCTGGTATCAGGGTCAGTAGTCTATTAACTGAATGGTTGTTCAATAGAGAATTAGGCTAGAATGCTAGCCTGATTCTTTTCCACAAAAATAATAAAGCAAATGGTGCCAGGCAGAGCCCAGTCCAGTGAATGCAAATGATCTAACCGCGACATTACTGAGCTGCCTTTTCTTTATGGGTCTGGTGGCCTGGATTTCCTACCGCAAAACCAAAGGTGAGGTGGATACTCGCGACGGCTATTTTCTCGCTGGTCGTGGTTTGGGTGCGGTATTTATCGCCGGTTCCCTGTTGCTGACCAATCTCTCTGCGGAACAGCTGATAGGCCTCAATGGCTCGGCCTATGGCTACAATCTCAGCAGCATGGCCTGGGAAGTGACCGCTGCTTTTGCCACCATATGCATGGCATTTATATTTTTGCCACGTTATCTAGCTGGAGCCTTCTCCACATTACCTGAATTCCTAAATGATCGTTTTGATGACGATGTTCGTCGTCTTACGGTGATTCTTTTTATGCTTGGCTATGGCCTGGTGACTATCCCTTCAGTGCTGTACTCCGGTTCCATTGCAGTGCTCCAGCTATTTGATGTGCCCGGATTATTTGATCTCTCCTACAGTAATGCCCTGGCCGTCACCATTGTAGCCATTGGTAGTATAGGCGCTGTATATGCAGTGTTTGGCGGCCTTAAGGCTGTGGTCATCTCAGATACCTTAAACGGTGTGGGACTATTGATTATTGGCATTGCAGTGCCTCTGCTGGGACTGTCAATGCTGGGCGAGGGCAGTGTTGGCCAGGGGCTGTATATAATCACCAACAGTAATACCGACAAGCTTAATGCCATTGGTTCTGCTTCTGACCCAACTCCATTTGCCACATTGTTTACCGGCATGATCTTTGCCAATCTGTTCTATTGGTGCACCAACCAATATGTTATCCAGCGAACCCTAGGCGCCAAAAATCTGGCAGAGGGACAGAAGGGTGTTCTGTTCTCCGGCTTCTTTAAGGTTATGGTGCCTTTTATGATGATGCTGCCCGGCGTGATTGCTTTTCACCTGTATGGCACAGTTGATTCGGATACTGGCCTGGGTTCTATTGATCTGGCCTATCCCCAGTTAATCCGCGATGTGTTACCGGTCTACGCCATGGGCTTTTTTCTGGCGGTGTTATTGGGGGCAGTGTTTAGCTCGTTTAACTCCCTGCTTAACAGTGCGGCCACTCTGTTCTGTCTGGATGTGTATACCCCCTATAAACAGCGTCTGGGACAGCAGGTGAGCGATGCAAAGGTGGTTGCGGTCGCCAAGCGAGCCTCCGTTATTATTGCTCTGTTTTCCTTTGTGGTGGCGCCTCTGCTGCAATATGCCCCTGAGGGGCTGTGGCAAATTATCCGGGTGTTTACTGGTTTCTATAACATTCCGGTTATTGCAATTGTTATGGTTGGACTGTTTACCAAACAGGTGCCAGCGCTGGGTCCCAAGCTGGTAATAGGCTTCCATGTTATTGCCTATGGACTGTTAAAATTTGTCTTTGACGACGTGGTGACTATTCATTTCTTGCACCTCTATGCCATTCTCTTTGTAATTGAAGTGGCCATTATGCTGTGGGTGGGAATGCGCTACCCCCGGGGAGAAGACTGGACCTACAGCAGCAACCACAGAGTGAATATGCAACCATGGCGATTTGCTGTGCCCTGTGCCGTGACGCTATTGTCCTCTGTGATTGCCCTGTATCTGCTGTTCTCACCAGTGGGCTTGGTGGGCGGTATTGGCACAATATTCTGGGCTGCTATCAGTGCACTGATAGCGTTTAATATTGTCGCCTGGGCCAGAGCTTTCCGATTGAGCCCGATAACTGATTAATAGTGGAAAACCCAGAGAATAAAAAGTGAATAAACCCAGACTGCGATTTTTTGAAAACTCTGCCGGGCAGCAGCATATTACTGATGCTGACAAGTATCTCTATCAGCAGCAGCAACCCAGCCACAAGCTGGTTGTGATTGGCACTGGTACCATAGGGCAGGAGCATATGCGCGTCGCCAGCTTGCTGGGTCGAGCGCAGATCCATGGTATCTACGATACCCAGACCCACAGCCTGGATATTGCCGAGGCCAACTTTAAAACCTACTCTGATCAGCCGCTGTTGCGTTACCCGGATCTTGCCTCCGCCTGCAATGATCCCCAGGCCGATGCCCTGTTTATCTGCACCCCCAACCATACCCATTTTGAGATTCTGCAGGTTGCCATTAAGTCGGGCAAAGCGATCTTTTTAGAAAAACCTATGGCCACGGATCTTAAAGATGCCGCCGCCACTGTGGCACTGAGCGATGCCTACCAGTCGTTTGTGCAGATTGGTTTGCAGTACAGATACAAGGCGCAATATGTAGAGGCCTTTCACGAGGCCAAATCCCGGGGCTCTCTGGGTGAGATTAAAACCATTGCCATGAGTGAATATCGTCCGCCATTTTTGGATAAGGTGGATCAGTGGAATAAATTTAATGCCAACAGCGGCGGCACATTGGTGGAGAAGTGCTGCCATTATTTTGACCTGATTAATCTAATGGCTGAGTCACAGCCCACATTGGTCTATGCCAGCGGGGGGCAGGGAGTTAATTTCACCGACTTTAGCAAAGATGGTGTGCCAGCGGATATTGCCGACCATGCCTTCGTGGTCATCGACTATGCCAACGGCACCAGAGCCAACTTTACCCTGAATATGTTTTGCCCGGACTTTACCGAAGAGATGGTGGTCAGTGGTACCCGGGGGCGGTTAGTGGCCAGGGAAGTGTTTAACTTCCATCAGCAGCAGGGTTCCAAAGCCGCTGTGGCTATTGAGGCAGGGGAGCTGGGAGCATCCAGACAGATGGACGTAACCTATGGCGCGCTAATAGAGCAGAGCGGTCATCATGGCGCCACCTACTATGAGCATGTTGCCTTTATGGATCAGCTTGAGGGCAAACAGGTCGATGCGGCAACGCCATTGCAGGGTCTGTGGTCAATGATAGTGGCCAGTGCGGCGCAGGAATCTATGGCCAGAGGTCAGTCGGTTGATATTAAACAGTTTATGCAGGCTAAGGGCTTGGCTGGTTTTCTCTAAAACGAATTTTACTTTACGTCTAATGTTACTTTACAAGGTTATTTATGAATCAGGTTATTAATGTCACCGGCCAGCAGATGCCCGCCGTGGGCCTGGGGCTGTGGAAAATAGATCCGCAGGATGTCGCACAGGCTGTCTACCAGGCTATTGAGGCAGGCTACCGCCATCTGGATAGCGCCGCTGACTATGGTAACGAGAAGCAGGTCGGAGAGGGCATAGCCAGAGCCATTGCCGATGGTCTCTGTAGCCGGGACGAGCTGTGGGTCACCTCCAAGCTGTGGAACACCTATCACCGCCAGGAGCATGTTGAGGCGGCCTGTCGAAAGTCTCTGGATGATCTGGGACTGGACTACTTTGACCTGTATCTGGTGCATTTCCCCATTGCCCTGAGCTATGTGGATTTTAATGACCGCTACCCACCGGAATGGCTGTTTGATCCCGCAGCGGAAAACCCCGGCATGCAACTGGACGCCGTGCCCTTAAGCGAAACCTGGGGTGCCATGGAACAGCTAGTGCAGCATGGCCTGGCCCGTCAGATTGGCGTCTGTAATTACAGTGCCAGCCTTCTCCATGACCTGATGAGCTATGCGCGTATTAAACCGGCGATGCTGCAGATAGAGTCCCACCCCTATTTGACTCAGGAAGCTCTGTTGCGCACGGCCCAGCAATATAATATAGCGGTCACAGCATTCTCGCCCCTGGGCGCTCTATCCTATGTATCTATTGATATGGCCAGTGCCAATGACTCAGTCTTAACCGAGCCTGTGGTGGTGGCCGCCGCTCAGCGCGCCGGAGCTACAGCTGCTCAGGTGGTGCTGCGTTGGGGTATTCAGCGGGGCACGGCGGTGATTCCCAAGACCAGCAACCCCCAGCGACTGGCGGAAAATTTAGCCCTGTCCCAGTTTAGTCTGGAAGATGATGAGATGGCGGCTATTTCCGCACTCAATCAAAACCGCCGCTTTAATGACCCCGGGCATTTCTGTGAGGCGGCATTTAATACTTTCCATTCAATTTACGATTAGATCCCTATGACGACTCAAGCCAATCCAGAGCATATATCAGTAGCCCATCAGCATAACTATGGGGATAGTCTGTTTCCCCTGGTGTATGGTGCACCATCAGACTCGGAAGATCTGGGCGATTGGATCAGGCACAACAAAGATCGTATAGAAACAGAACTGGCACTCCATGGGGCAATTTTATTTCGTGGTTTTGGGATTAGGGATGATCAAGACTTTGATGCCTTCATCCGCGCCTTTGACTGGCTCAATTTTACCTATGCCGAGTCTCTGTCCAATGCTGTGAGGCGCAACCGAACAGAGCTGGTTTTTACCGCCAATGAGGCACCGCCGACGGTATCTATTTTTCTTCATCATGAGATGGCCCAGACGCCAATCTATCCATCCAAGCTGTTCTTTTTCTGTGAGCAGGCAGCGGCCACCGGAGGCGCGACACCAATTTGCCGCTCCGATATTTTGCTTGAGCAGCTGCGGCAACAGGTGCCTGAGTTTGTCGCTCAATGCGAGGCTAAGGGCGTACGCTACTCCCAGACCATGCCTGGTCAGGAGGATATGGAATCTGGGCAGGGGCGCAGCTGGCGCAGCACATTGAGCGCCGAGACCCAGCAAGAAGCCGAGGTGAAGTTGCGCAACCTGGGTTACAGCTGGGACTGGCAGATTGATGGCTCATTGACCGTGACCACTCCGGTACTCCCTGCAGTGCGGGAATTAAGGAGTGGCAAAACGGTGTTTTTTAACCAGCTAATAGCGGCCTTTCGGGGTTGGAAAGATGCGCGCAACAGTGGTGATAAGTCGATTTGTTTTGGTGATGGTACAGCCATAGATGCAGACCATATGGCCGTGGCAATCAGTCTTGCTGATAAGCTTACTTTTGATATTCCATGGCAGACTGGTGATGTAGCGCTGGTGGATAACTTTCTCACCATGCATGGGCGCCGACCCTTTGAGGGGACGCGCATGGTGCTGGCTTCGCTGGTGGCTTGAGAGCCTTTGTTTTATAAGCTACTAATCTAAACGCTGCTAAATTAAAAGCTACTAAACCAAAAGCTACTAAACTAAAAGCTACTAATCCAAAGCAGCAATAATCGCCATCATCCGATGGGCTGTCTCATGGCCGGAATTTTGGTTCTGGCCAGTGACAAAGCGTCGCTCATCATCCACCACCACATGGGTAGCAAAAAAATCAATCAACCTGGTCTCGGCTTCAAATATTGCCCCGGCCTTGCGCAGTTCGGCCTCCGGATGCTGGGGTGTGACTTCAATACCCAGTTGCTTGATCTGCTTATCTGTAACTCCCGTCATGCGTCGGCCCGCAATTAGCTTATTGCCGTCCTTGTCTAACGCGTTAATTAACCCCAGTGCCCCATGGCACACAGAGCCAATAATAGGCGTCTCGGCATAATAGGCTGCGGAAATTTTCTCAGCCAATACTTCGGAGTAGCCCAAGTCATATGCCGCGCCCCAGCCGCCGGAAAGAAAGATGGCGTCGTAGTCCGTGAAGTCTATATCATCGATTAACAGTGAATTATTAACCTTGGCCTGCAGTATGGGATCTGCCAGATAGCGATCGTCTTCTGGTGATTTAACTACCCGGCCCAGAGTCTGGGGGTCAACAGGAATTTGTCCGCCCTTGATGCTGGCAATATCCACCTGCATGCCCGCATCAGTAAAGCCGTAGTAGGGGTGGGTCATTTCAGACGCCATGACCCCTGTAGGCTCACCTCCAGTCTCGCCAGGGATATTCAGCACCCCATGGCTTGTGGTAATAACCAGCGCCCGCTTGCCTGGCAGCTGATAGGTCGGTCCATGGTATTCAGGGTGAAGGCCCAGTGCCTGTAAGATAGATGGCAGACTGAGGGCAAATACTATCGCGAACAGCACTGTCCATTTTAGAATTTTAGTTAATGTGTTGGTCATGGGGCTGGCTCCAATTTATTAAGTTGCCCTGAATATAATGGCATTTATAATGCCAAAAGTATCAAATAAATAATCTAACCGCAATACATCTTTCGCAAAGTACGGTATCAAGGCTGATCCAAAGCTGGTTATTCTAAGCGTTAAGAGGACAGGGAGGCACGTATCCCTGCGCGAGGGTTTTATCCGGCTTCCATGTCGCGGCATTTAATGGCGGTTTTTAAAGTGGGAGACCGTTCCCCAGAGGTAGCGACAATTCAGGCTGACATCCTGATGATGCACGGGGTGGACGACGGGCTTATTCCGCCTGCCCATGGCGAGCATAGGGCTGAGCTAATCAAAGGCTCTAAATATGTGCCGCTGGAAGGCATGGGGCACAACCTTCCCATTGGGGTATTGCCGGATTTAATAGCCAATATGACCGGCCATATCAGCACAGTAGAAGCGGCCAAAGCCGGTTTTTAAACAGCTCCCAATATCGGGCAAAACGGTGCCCAGTGATTGCTCAGCTGTTGTGCTGGTTCTGTTTGCGCGCCTTTTTCTCCGCTCGCCGACGCTCTGTATCCCGCTGGGCAGCGCTGCCTATATGCTCTTCACCTCTGGCTTTGGCCAGTTGAACCTGTTTTTGCCGCTGGGCAAAGCGCTGTTTTTGCTCTTCGCTAACAGTGCCGTAGCAATGATGGCAGGACAGACCTTCTGTGTAGGTCTCCAGAGTTTTTTCCTGCTCGGTAATTGGCATGCGGCAGGCGTGGCACTGGTCGTAGGAGCCGCGCTTTAAGTCGTGGCCCACCGCCACGCGGTTATCAAAGACAAAGCATTCTCCCTGCCACAGAGTTTGCTCCTGGGGCACCTGTTCAAGATATTTAAGAATGCCGCCCTGGAGATGATAGACTTCATCAAAGCCCTGTTCTTTCATATAGGCAGTGGACTTCTCACAGCGAATACCGCCGGTGCAGAACATGGCGACCTTCTTATTTTTGCCGGGATCCAGATTGTCTTTGGCCCATTGCGGGAATTCCCGAAAGCTGGTGGTCTGAGGATCTATAGCGCCCTTAAAGGTACCAATCTCCACCTCATAATCATTGCGCGTGTCTACTAATACCACATCCGGATCTGAGATCAGGTCATTCCAATCCTCTGGTTTAACATAGGTCCCCACCACTTGCTTTGGGTCTATGCCCTCAACACCCATGGTCACAACCTCTTTTTTCAGTTTGACCTTGGTGCGGTAGAAGGGGATCTGTGTATCCCAGGATTCCTTGGTGTCTATATTGTCCAGACCAGGCTGCTGATCCAGCCAGCTCAGCACTGCATCTATGCCCTCTCTGGTGGAGGAGATAGTGCCATTAATGCCCTCGGAGGCCAGCAGCAAGGTGCCATAGACATTGTTATCAGTCATGACTTTTAATAATGGATGGCGAATAGAGCCGTAGTTTGGCAGCGCGACAAATTTATACAACGCGCAGGTGACATACTGAGTGGACATAACTGTTCCCAACTGGTTTGTTCAGCTAACCAGATCGCAAATCTGGCGCATTGACTTCGCGGCGGATTATAGCATGTGGTGAGGTAGCAGGCAGTTGTTAAACAGCCGTTGTTATTGATCAGTTTAATCCTCTGGATTAATCCACAGCGACGTTTTGTTATACAAAAAAACCACCTGCTTGTTTTGCTGGTTTTTGCCTGTCAAAAACTGTGGTATTTTCGCCAAAAATCTATGTGAGATCACAGCGATGGGGACTTTATCCGGCAGTGCCAGAGTGCTTGCAGATACCGTGGCGGTTGAGCTTTTAAATGGGCAACAAGTTATTTTGCCCCATCTGTGGTTGCGGGATAACTGTCCCTGCGATGACTGTCGCGTGACCCAGACTCAGGAGAAGCGCTTTATTCTTAGTGATGTGCCTGCAGACCTGGCACCCACTGAGGCTGTTATTGACAGGGACAGCCTCTGTCTTGTCTGGCCAGACCGTCACCAGACTGAGTTTCCCCTGACGGTTATTGCCGAGCTGGTTACACCAGCTGTCCGGCAGCAACAGTCCTGGGGCCCGGGCTTTATTCCCGAGTCCTTTGCTTGGCGCAGATTTCTGCAGGATCAAGAATACGCCATTACCGCGCTGACTGAGTTTATGGCCTGTGGCGCCATTAGGCTGACCGATGCACCCACCGAGCCAGAAACATTGGAGCTGCTGGCACCAATGCTGGGTCCCATTCGCGAACTGCTATTTGACCGCATTCACAATGTCTCAGTGGAGGGGCATGTCTACAATATTGCCCACACCTCTCTTGGACTTCCGCCCCATAATGACTTTGCCAGTTACAGCTTTCCACCCTCGGTGCAGGCACTGCATATGTTGCACAATGAAACCCCCGGTGGTGAATCCATTGTGGTGGACAGCTGGGCCGTGCTGGAGCAGTTGCGTGAGGATCACCCGCAGCATTTTAAAATTCTCTGTGAATTTGCCGTGCCCTTTAGAGAGTTTGATCAAGACAATGAAACCTATGCCGTGGAGCCAATGGTGCGCTGCGACACTGCGGGGAATATTGCTAGCCTGCGCTTTTCCAATCAGCTGATGCAGATGATGGACCCCACCCAGACTGGGATACAGGATTTTTATCGCGCCTACCATGAACTCTGCGTGCGCATTACCGATCGGGATTCCGCTGCTCGCTCAACCTTCAGGCTGGAGGGAGGGCAGCTGTTACTGGTGGCCGCCCACCGAGTGCTCCATGCCCGGGAGGCATTCCAGCCGCTGGGTAAACGTCATTTGCAGGATGCCTACTTTGAGTTGGATAATATAGCCAATAAGCTGGTGCTGCTGCAGCGTAAACAGGAATCAATCAATGAGCAATAAAGTCGACTTTACCGCTATGGATCACGCCACCAAAGCTGATTACGATCTGGTATTTGAGCACGACGAGGTCAATATTCAGGGCCAGGCCTCCAGAGTGGTGCAATGGTTGCGACTGATGGATGGGGATTCCCCCTACCAAATCAGCCGCCTCGATCACTGCCTGCAGACAGCTACCAGGGCTCAGCGGGATGGGGCAGATGATGAAACTGTGGTCTGTGCGCTACTCCATGATATTGGTGATGTGATTGCTCCGGCCAATCATTCCCAGGCTGCCGCTGCGCTGCTGCGCCCCTATGTCAGTGACAAGAACTATTGGATAGTACTCAACCACGGCCTGTTTCAGGGCTATTACTGGATGCACTATTTCGGTCAGGATCGCAATGCCCGGGATCAGTTTAAGGATCATCCTTATTACCAGGCCTGTGTTGATTTTTGTGCCCACTGGGACCAGCCTTCCTTTGACCCGGACTACGATAGCCTGCCCCTGGAATATTTTATTCCCCTGGTCGAGAAATTATTTGCCCGCAGGGCGCAATCTCTAGTCTAGATTACAGCCTCGAGGCTTGCATCTGGCTGTGCGCTGGTCATAATCGCAGCCTTAATATTCTCTTCGAATCAGATGCAGGTAGTTATGGGCGCTCAGTGGAAGGTAAAACACAAAGAAGTCGCGGCAAATCTTAAAGGCCGTGTATTTGGCAAGTTGACCAAGGAGATTATGGTTGCCGCGCGCAATGGCGCAGACCCGGAATCCAACTCACGCCTGCGTCTGGCGGTCGAACAGGCCAAAAAAGCCTCCATGCCCAAAGACACTCTGGAGCGGGCCATTAAAAAAGGCGCCGGCCTGCTGGACGGTGCTGTGCATTACGAAAAGCTGACCTACGAAGGGTTTGCCCCCCACAATGTTGCATTAATTGTTGAGTGCCTGACCGATAATGTTAATCGCACAGTGTCCGAGATTCGCGTGCTGTTCCGTGCTGGTCAACTGGGCGGTGAAGGCTCTGTGGCCTGGGACTTTGACCATGTAGGTCTGATTGAAGCACGAGCCGACCGCGGCGATGCAGATGTGGATGAAGCAGCCATAGAGGCCGGAGCCCAGGATTGCGAACCAGCGGATGAAGAGGGGCTAGCACTGTTTATCACTGACAGCTCTGATCTGGATAGCGTCTGTCGAGCCCTGCCCGAATATGGCTACAGCGTCGAGACCGCCAAAATTGGATATCGCGCCAAGAACCCACAAACAGTAGGGGATGCCGAAATGGAAGAGGTTGAAGCTTTTCTGGCCGCTATCCATGAGCATGATGATGTTCAGGAAGTCTACGTAGCCCTCGAGGCTTAAGCATGGCTGAACAGCACACAGACTCCAATGCTGACGCGGCAGCCAAAATGCCTGTGCTGCTATCGCTGTTTCAATTTCTCAAACCCTATCGCCCGCAGATCAGTATCTTTCTGCTGGCCCTGGTATTTACTGCCGGGGTGACATTGTCAGTAGGGCAGGGGTTGAGGCTGGTGATTGACCAGGGCTTTGCCCAGCAGTCTCAGGAACATCTCAATACTGCCATTCTATTTATTCTCGCCGCCTCAGTGATGATGGCTGTCGGTACCTATATTCGCTTCTATCTTATTTCCTGGCTCGGCGAGCGGGTCAGCGCAGATATTCGCACAGCAGTGTTTAACCATGTGGTGGGCCTGCACCCGGCATTTTTTGAGACCAATCGCAGCGGCGATATTATGTCCCGGCTAACCTCCGACACCACCTTGCTGCAATCCATTATTGGTTCCTCGGTCTCCATTGCCCTGCGCAGTGCCATTTCATTTACTGGCGCATTGATTATGCTGCTGATTACCAACTTTAAGCTGTCGCTGATTATTCTGCTGGCGGTGCCCGTGGTGCTCATGCCCATACTGGTGTTTGGCCGCAAAGTGCGCGCACTGTCCCGGGAGAGTCAGGACTCAGTTGCCGATGTGGGCTCCTACGCCGGTGAGGTTATCCAGCATATTAAAACCGTGCAGAGCTTTACCCAGGAACCCCAGGAAAAGAAAGCCTTTGCCAGTGAAGTGGAGCGCGCCTTTGCCATAGCCAAGCGCCGGGTTAGCCAGCGCGCCGTGCTGATGGCGGTGGTGATACTGCTGGTGTTTGGCGCACTGTCGATTATGCTCTGGGTCGGTGGCTCCGATGTTATCAATGGCACCATGACCGGTGGTGACCTGGGAGCCTTTATCTTTTATGCCATTCTCATGGCCACTGGTGTGGCTTCATTGTCCGAGGTCTATGGCGAGCTGCAGCGGGCCGCCGGAGCCACAGAGCGCCTGATGGAGCTGCTCCATGCAGATAACGAGATTCTGGTGGCAGAGGATTGCAATATCGACGTCGCAGATTTGGCCCCTGTTTTAGCGTTTAACAAACTCACATTCTGCTACCCATCCCGTCCGGAACAGCCAGCATTAACAGATTTTTCTCTGACCATAGACGAGGACAAAATAGTCGCTCTGGTCGGGCCCAGTGGTGCCGGCAAGTCTACTTTATTTGATTTGATTCAGCGGTTTTATGACCCCCAGTCGGGTGCCGTGCTGTTTGGCGGCTGTGATATTCGTCAGCTGCACCCCAGTGCCCTGCGGGAACAGATTGCTGTGGTGCAGCAGCAACCCACATTGTTTACCGGCGATGTTATGTACAACATTCGCTATGGCAAACCAGAGGCCACTGATGAGCAGGTGATAGCAGCGGCCCGGGCGGCCCATGCGGATGAATTTATCTGCCGACTGCCCAACGGCTACCACAGTGATCTGGGTGAGCAGGGCGTGCGCCTGTCCGGTGGCCAGCGTCAGCGCATCGCCATTGCCAGAGCACTGTTGAAGGATCCGCGCATTCTACTGTTAGACGAGGCCACCAGTGCCCTGGATGCAGAGAGTGAGTACAAGGTACAGCTGGCGCTGGATAAGCTGATGAAAGGTCGCACCACAGTAATTATTGCCCACCGCTTGGCGACCATCCTCCATGCAGATCAAATTGTGGTGATGGATGCCGGGGTCAAGGTTGCATCGGGCAAACACCAGGATCTGCTCCGATCCAGTGAGCTTTATGGCCGTCTGGCCAAGTTGCAATTTTCCGCTGAGGCCAGTTAAAAGGCTACTATTTTAGGCGCTATCTAAATCATGCAAAAAAGATTAGCTATTTTCTTGCATAAGTGAATAGGGCCAACTAGTATTTAATCATGAATAGCTTCAAGGATGTAAGCGCAATGATTTCAGCTCCCCACAAAACTAGTTTGTGCTCAGGGTCGCAGCCTCTCTTTGTCAAAATCTGTCTTATTGCAACGCTGGCCGTGCTGGCCGCCTGTGGGTCTGGTGGCAGTCAAAATGCGGCCAGTGACCTAGTTGCTGGTTCCAGTACATCGAAGCAAGCTGGAGCAGCTCCTGCCAGTAGAAATGAACAGATGCCAAAGCCCAATAATATCTGGGACGATTCTGTCTGGGATAAAACTGTCTGGACGTCGCAGTCGGCGGCACAGTCCAGAAATTGGAATAACGACTCATGGAGTGAGACATTATGGCAGTAATAAAATCTAACCGTGCAAAGATCGTCGCTGGGCTAATTCTCGGCGCAACAATGTTGGCAAGTTCATCTTTTGCCAGTGGCAATGACCTTGCTATTCCCCATGAGTTTTTCTCCGGGGATGCCACCAGCGCAATCCATGTCAATGAAAACTTCTCTGCTATCGAAGTGGCCGTCAATGGCATCGGTAGCCGCATTAAAATGCTGGAGTCAGATACAGCAAAGCCGGTATTTCAGGGTTTTTCCGATACCCAGGTGCCTGCCAACAAAGGTGTCCGGCAGTTACAGGCGGCCTGTGATGCAACCTACAGCGGCAGCAAAATTTGCACCTCGACGGAATATGCCAATTCAATCTTCAACAACTCAGCGGCCAATCTGGCCGGGGATGCCTGGCTGCTGGCTGATACACAGTCTGCTTCCGAACAAAAAGTACGGGATAGCGTCAGCGGTAGAACCCGCGGTTCCGGTGGCCTTAGCTGCGCAGGCTATAGCCGCAATAAACATGGTTTAGTGGTCAGCGGCAATGGTGAAATAAATACAGATCAATGTGGTAATTTCAATGCAGTCGCATGCTGCAAGTAATTAACTCGAATGGTTTAAAAAACAACAACAGCAGGTAGGGAGTGGTGCGTAAGGCCGCAGTGAGCGGTGAAGGGGATGATCCAACAGTTTTGGGGGATTATTGTCCGGTTATCTTGTCTGAGCCGGGGCTTTCACTTAGTTTAGTGAGTCCCGGCTTGGACGGTTAATTTACCTCAGGTTAGTGATCGCGTTCAGCGTCAAAGCCGTAAGATATCTATTAAGATAGTTCTAAATTGCTCCAAAATATAATAATAAATGAGGCTTGGTATGAAACTCATCGGCACCCTAATCTCTGTGCTTGCGGCTGTTTTAGTTGTCAGTTCCTGCAGTCTGCTAGGCCCCTCGGCACCGGAAATTCAACGCCCAGCCGCCTATAAAATCAGTACCCAAACCGGAATCACCCAGGGACAGTCAGTTCAGGGTGGTCAGGTGGTGTCCTGGTTTGATATTCCCTTTGCCCAGCCCCCAGTGGGCGACTTGCGCTGGAAAGCGCCGCGGGCCTTGAATCGGCCAGAGCAGACCATAGTCGAGATCGATGACAGCTCCTGTGTGCAGAGCGCCAGTCGTTTTGCCGGGGTTGATGGTTCAGGAATTGTCGGCTCTGAGGACTGTCTGTATCTGGATATCAGAGCACCAGCAGACTTTGCCGACAAGCAGTATCCGGTAATGTTTTGGATCCATGGTGGGGCCAACACCTCAGGTCTTAAAGATTATTATGATTTCACCAAATTAGTGGCCGGCAAAGATGTGGTGGTAGTCACCACCAATTATCGTCTTGGCGCCCTTGGCTGGTTTACTCATCCTGCGATTCAGGGTTTGCAGGAAGGACTGGATAAAACCAGCAATTTCGGCACTCTGGATATTATCCAATCTTTAAAGTGGGTGCAGAAGAACATTCAAAAATTTGGCGGCGATGCCGGTAATGTGACCATTTTCGGTGAGTCTGCCGGTGGCCACAATGTCTTGGCACTGCTGGCATCACCATTGGCCGAGGGTCTTTTTCACAAGGCTATCAGTCAGTCTGGTTACACTTTGGTATCCTCTGTCGCTGACGCCTACAATCAGGACGGCACCAACAGTCTGGTCGAGCGCGGCGGCTGGCAGATTGCCAATCAAATAGTACAGGGCCCACAGTCTGGCTACAGCGCTGAGGCATTGCGCAGTACCCTGAAGTCTGTCGATGCCAGAGAGTTTATTGGCCTCTACTACAGCGAGGGGGAGCGCTTTGACAGTATTCCCCTGTCCACAGCCGATGGCATAGTGATTCCACAACAGGGTATTCTCGGCGGTTTAGGCAATTCGCAATATGCCAAAAATATTCCAGTTATGGCCGGGGCAACCAAAGATGAAGTCGCGCTGTGGCTGGCACTGCACCGTTACTTTATGGACAGCAAATACACATTAACCAAACTGCTGCCACCGAAGATAACCAGAAAAGACCCCGAACTCTACGATCTCTGGGTGCGTCTGCGCTCCCATGCCTGGAAGCTGAAAGGCGCTGATCATGCCCTGGCGGCCATGGAATCAGCTGGCTACCAGAATCTCTATGCGTTCCAGTTTGACTGGGATCACCAAGAGGGCTCTTACTTTGTCGATTTTCCCAATCTATTTGGTGCCGCCCATGGCACAGATATCGCCTTTGTTACAGGCAACTATACCTATGGTCCTATCACTTCTTATATCTATCCAGAGGGCCCGGCCCGGGATCAGATGGAGTCGAGCATGATGTCCGCCTGGACAAATTTTGCCAAGACAGCAACACCGGACACAGAAACCGATGTGGTCTGGCAGCCATTTACTGCTGCTGCGCCAGCCTTTATGCATCTGGATAAGGATGATCTGCTGCGCATGGACACAGAGACTGAAACCATAGAGTCTCTGCTCGATGGGCTGCTCAGCAATCAGGTGCCAACGGATTACCAGCGCTGCTACATTGCCTGGGAAACCTATACCAATGTTGGTGATGTGGATATTCAGGCCTACCGAGACTGGAACAATGGCCTGTGTCGCAACGTGGATATGCGCCTCGAGCAAAGGATACTTGCCGACCAGCTTATTGCGGAACATGGTTCGGTTGAAGTCTTGTAGAAGACATCCAGCACTTTACTAGAATTCAAAAATCAGGATAAATAATAATGCTAAAAAAACTATCCGCAGCAATGCAATTGCCCGATGCCTGGTGGAGAAAATTACTGCTGTTGGGTCTGTCAGTATTCTTTATTAATGTGGGTGTCGACCATTTTGTAAACCCGGATTTTTATCTAAATATTATGCCTCCCTCGCTGCCACTGCATCTGGAAGCGGTTTATATCAGCGGCGTATTTGAGATTCTGGGCGGTGTCTGCATCCTGATTCCAGCCCTGCGCAGATTTACTGGCTGGGGCCTTGTGGCGCTCTTGGTGGCGGTGTATCCGGCCAATATTTATATGGCTATTACGCCACAGGCCTATCCCGATATTCCGGTGACACTGCTCTATGTGCGCCTGGCCTTTCAGTTTGTATTTTTCTACTGGGCTTACAGCATGACCAAAGATTCATTTAACCCTGGCCCTCGGGATCTGCAGGAGGCTCAATAACCGGTAGCATCTAATCAGCAATCGGCGCAGGGATTAAGCGCCTATGTGCTATGTTTTAAGGACAGCTGGTGGCCTGTGCCACCAAATTATGGACGATCACCAAGGATCAATATGGATATTGATAGCAGGAAGTTCTCCCACCCCCATCTCACCGCCAATGGTGAACCCAGAGCCTGCATTGCCCTAACCGCCATTAAAACTGTCTTTAATCTGCGGGTGAATATTATCCAGCAATGGTGCCAGGTAACCCGGCGGTGCCTGTGCCGGGCAGCAGGCGCTGGTTTTTAAGTCAGCGCTGCTGTTGAGGCTATTGCTGTAATAGTCTTTCACCTGGTTGGTGATTTGCTGTTTTGATGCCTGTAACTGTTGCTCGCTCACTGTGCGTCCCTGTCTTTTTTCGTCCCGTTATAGCAACTCCTGTGCTCCCTTAAGCGTAGTTCATAACTGGCTATTGCTGCGGCTTAAATACGGTTTCTGTTGTCATTTTAGGTCTCCTGTCGAGCTGTCAGCTAAAACCACTGGGTCATGATTTTTGGTTTACACTCAAAGCGCTTGGACTATATTGTTGGCCATTGTTTTACTGGTTATTGACACAGCAGAACCGACTGCCATCGAAGGAATTTAGCTAATGAGCGCCTACAAAGTACCGCAAAAGGAAATGTTCTTTATTTTTGAAGAGCTGGTTAACTATGCACAGCACAGCACTATGCCCGGCTATGAAGATGCAGGCATGGATATGGTCGAAGCTGTGGTGCCGGAAGCAGCTAGATTTTTTGAGCAGGTGGTAGCACCCACTAATTGGGAATCGGATATTAATCCCGCCCACCTTAAAAATGGCACCGTGGTCACCGCCCCGGCGCTGGCCGATGCCTACAAGCAAATGGTTGAAGGTGGCTGGTGCTGCCTGAGCGGTGATCAGGCCTACGACGGCGCTGGTCTGCCCGGTGTAATTGATGTGGCGGTTCAGGAGATGCTGCAGTCCGCTAATATGGGCTTTAGCCTACTGCCCATGCTGAGCCGAGGGGTTATCCATGCCCTTAATCTGTATGGCACAGATGAGCAAAAAGACACCTACTTAGCCAAGCTTATTTCCGGTGCCTGGTCCGGTACCATGAACCTGACCGAACCCCAGGCCGGCAGCGACCTGTCTGCGGTAAAAAGCAAAGCTGTGCCCAATGGCGACCATTATCTGGTCAGCGGGCAAAAAATCTATATCACCTGGGGCGACCATGAGCTGGCCGAGAATGTTATCCATCTGGTGCTGGCACGACTGCCAGATGCACCAGCGGGCAACCATGGTATTTCGCTGTTTTTGGTACCAAAATTTCTGATTAATGCCGACGGCAGTCTGGGTGAGCGCAATGATGTCGCCCCGGTGGGGGTCGAGCACAAGCTGGGCATCCACAGCAGTCCCACCTGCACCATGGCCTTTGGTGAA
>Ga0209602_1000507_pt1 | contig 37261 bp, 58 predicted proteins | sample COGITO_mtgs_1205_3_FD_184810 | JGI IMG/M metagenome (GOLD analysis project Ga0209602, IMG submission 184810) | Pelagic marine microbial communities from North Sea - COGITO_mtgs_120524 (SPAdes) (version 2) | ecosystem: Environmental > Aquatic > Marine > Epipelagic ...
ATTGGAATACACAAGCCAACTACGACAGGCTACGCCGAGAGGGCGGCGGGTCGTTTTACACAGCCCTCATCGACGCCTTCTTCAAGGCTGACAACAACAACAAGCCTCGCCTTGTCAAGGCGTTCCCCGAAATCTTTATCCCACAATCATGAGCACAGACGACTACGACTTCAAAGTCAACGAAGCCCTTATCCCGTTCATCATGGACGGTGACAACTCAAACCTTGTAAACGACGAGCAGGATGAGGTTGAGTCCTTTCTCACGGAGCATGAAATCGAGACCGTCGAGCTCCTGTACAACGGCGAAGACCTCGACAAATCCTTCACACGATGCGACATCACAGGCGTATTGTGTATGGCAGTACGCGTCCTGTGTTACAAGCACCGAAACTTTAAACTGACACGAGTATGAACCTCTACTTCGAATTCAGCACAATGCAACTCCAATCTGACTTCGTGTACAACGAGCACGAGACCTTCATCGTCCGCTTCCTCGAGGCACAGGGCCTTGAGTTCGAGTGTTGGTCGAGCGGCAACGACGTGTGTAAGTACCTGCATCACCCCGCGTCCGGCTACTGTTTCCACATCCCTAACTCGCACTTATACGACGAGTCAGAGGAGCTCTTCAATACCTTCTCGATTGCGTGGGACAAGTGGAGCACGGGTCGTGGCATGTACACCTTCCTTGGTATACGACCGCTGCTCGCCCTGCTCAAGTTCGCCCCTCATATCGACACCGATACTGAGGAGGACATGAACAATTGGGAACGCGCCCTTCAAGATTACATCCAATCACACGACTATGCTAACTGACATGAACTTCCGACGAAGCCTTCAATCCAAACCCAAGTTAGTCGAGGAGCTATGCAACCTCTCGGAAGAGGCACTTGAGTGCATCGGCAGATGTGAATCCAAGGCGGCACACATCACCTCGAATCAGCTGAAAATGTTCTTAGAATTCCTTGACGACGACGACGATTGGTACCTCGATTGGAAAGACATCATAGATTCAATATATGCACAAGCGAAGTTCGTCACGCGTTATGAGCACGGTCCCAATTGCCGTCGCAAGCAGATGTGGACTAACATAGAGCGCATTTGCTACCTCTTCTACCGCCACTCTCAAACCCCTCAAGACAAATGAAGTACACACCTCAAGACATCGAGAATACAAGGCGCGTCATCCTGGACGAGCTGATTGACGAGATGGTACGCACCTCTCGTGCAAAGAACCTGCACCCTGTCGATAGGGTCGCCGCACTTCAACTAACCTTAGACCTTGAGGGCATTCGTAATGAGTCCTTCGACTCTGAGTACCGCCACGCACAAGCCATGCTTATGGAAGATTCCAATCAAAAACCCAAAGACAATGAGTAAGCTCAACCTTCTGACGCAGAACAGCAAGATGAAAAAGACCTCCGAGTACTTCGGGCTCGGGGTCTACAACTTCACGATTCCTGCACATCGAGACCCGGAGACGGGCCGCACGACCTGTCCTTTCGCCGGGGCATGCAAGTCCTTCTGTTACGCCAATTGGGAGACCCGATACGGCTACAGCTTCGACGCCTCGAAGGCTGCTTCTGCTCGCAAGTACGAGCTGACCAAGACTGACGACTTCGTAGACGAGATGGTGTCCGCCATCCGCCGCAAGCGCAAGCTCGACGTGGTCCGCATCCATGACGCCGGCGACTTCTACTCTCCTGAGTACAGAGACAAGTGGCTCGAGGTCATGCGCGTCTGCGACGACAAGCAATTCTATGCATACACTAAGTCCCTGCCGTTCTTCCGTGACATTGACCTGCCTGACAACTGTAGCATCACCTTCAGCTTAGGCGGTACGCTCGACGAAACCATCGACTTCGATACCGAGCGCCACTCACGCATATTCGACACAGTTGACGACCTTTTAGAGGCCGGGTACGTGGACTGTAGTAAGCACGACCTCTATACAACACACTTTATTTCCCCGGACAATCACCGATCCGGCCTCATCAACCACTAATCACACAATGCCTGACCCTAATCACATCCCCGGGTACGATGCCTGGAAGACCTCCGGCCCACCCGAACGAGACGAACTGCTCACCACCACAATCCAAATAACAGTAGACATAGAATTCTTACATGATAACCCTGATTCTCCTACAGACTGTGCGCAACAAGCGCAAGAAGCAATATCAGAAGCAATACGCACCAAGCTCGGCCTCAACACAGCAGACTTCGAAGTCAATGTCGAGCTCGCAATACAAGAGACACATGAAGCGTAGCTCTTACTTCTGTGCAGCCTTTGGCCTCGTTGGCCTCGCCTTATGCATGCTCTATCTAATCATTACAGCTTGAGGAATTTGGTCACATCCAAAAAGCTTTATACATTTCGACCATAAATAAAACAACATGAACAAAGAACAACTGCTCGAGACTCTCAAGGGTCTCACCACCGCTATCGAGAGCGGCAACAACACCGCCTCAAGCGAGGATCTGTATCAGTCCTTCTATGCGGGCATCCGGTACGTCCTTGATGAGCTTCGACACATGGACTGTGAGGAGAAGGAAGTTAACTGGTCTATCGGTAGCGACGACGGGGCCGATGAGTACGGTAGCCTTGCGATTAAGTGGCAGCTCAGTAAGGAGTTCTTGCGGGACGTCGGTAATTGGAACGACACCTTCGAAGTGAAGAGTGAGAAGTATGTCGAGCACATTCCTAAGCGCGACATCTCCACCATCCTCAATGATATCGGCCTGGCTTGCGACCCACCGGCGCAGCCTACGACGACTGAAACCACTAACCCTGAAACCCCTAATGCCTAATGCCTAGTATGGACTACTGCAAGTTCGAGAACACCGCGATTGATATGGCTAAGTGTGTCGAACACCTCGAAGATGACCGCCGGCTGCCTTCCGTAAGGGAGGTGGCTGCTTTCAAGCGTCTCGTAAAGTACTGTGAAGACTTTCTTGAGTACGCTGAAGACTATAACCTTGATACAGAAGACAATGACTGAACACGACTACCTTGAACTGTGCTCTGATCTTGCCGACCTGATTGTCGCGGCGAGGCACGGGCGCGACTACTTAGTGCGAGAGGAGAACGGAGACATGCGTTACACACCTGCTGCCCAGCACACCTTTGACGACGCAATGTGTGACGTCGAGCGCCTCATTAAAAAAGCAACCAACTACAATGATTGACCCTAACTCTGAAGAAACCTTAGTTGCCATTGGCAACGAGGTGGGCCGACTGCTCGAGCAGTACGGCGTAATTGAAACTGAGCCTATTGACGACGACGGTGGCTACGTCATGGAAGAGGACATGTACGCCATCTATGAGGACTTCGTCTGTTGCATCCTCGATAGCATCCAAAAATTAGAAAAGCAATGATATCTGCACTCCAACGCACCAAGCACCTCGACAAGCACATCGGCGCACTGCTGCGGGACAAAGCCAAGCGCCTCAAGAATTACAACGACCGTAGGGGATGGGACGATGCCTGTGGGGACATCAAGCGGACCAGGGCGTTCGCTAGTCTTTGGAATACCCATTGCTCGACCCGACAACTGCGGAACTTCTATCTTGACGGCGAGACGGCATGGCGAGATGCGATCCCCCGGTTTATCAACGAGGTCATCACTGAGAATCACAACCTAGAGAAAGAGCTATGAGTAAACCAAGCCCAATGGGTGAAGCCCTAGTCAGATGGGGTATACAAAACGTCTCGATATGGCAGATTGCCGACCGCACTATGGGTCGAGAGTACGCGCTGCGTATCTACCCTGAGAGTGCTGAATTCTTTAAACACATGGAGCAATGAATCACGCAAGTTTATTCAGCGGTATCGGGGGCTTCGACCTCGCTGCCGAGTGGATGGGGTGGACTAACCTCTTCCATGTAGAGCGCGACGAGTTCTGTCGCGACATCCTTACACATCATTTCCCAAACTCACAGTCATATGAAGACATCAAACAGTTTAACGGATACCCATGGGCAGGACGCATCGACGTTCTCTCTGGAGGCTTTCCTTGTCAGCCGTTCTCCACAGCAGGACAACGTCAAGGGGTTGCCGACGATCGATATCTCTGGCCGGAAATGCTTAGAGTTGTCCGAGAAGCTCGCCCCACATGGGTCGTGGCAGAGAATGTTCGCGGGCTTACTTCATGGTCAGACGGGATGGTTTTCGACCAGGTGTGCTCTGATTTGGAAGGTGAAGGCTACAAAGTCTTCCCGACCGTTCTTCCAGCTGCTAGCGTCGCGAACTGCCCCCACAAGCGGGACCGAGTCTGGATTATTGCTTACGCCCACGGCAGCAGAAACCATCGAGCACCCGGACAAGATGTGGGAACGCAGCCGCAAGGCAGGGTACCGGAATGGCACGAGGTGGTCTTCTCTGTGGAGTCAAGTCGTTTACGGGGACTTCCTGCCGACCCCGATAGCTTGGGATGGAATAGGTGGTGGGCCGAGGAAAATGAGCGAAGGCAAGGTGACACAGGGCAAGGGTTACAGCCCTCGACTGAAAGACCTAGCGGCAGCGGGAATGCTTCCGACACCGACGGCACGATGTTGGAATCAAGGCACAGAGAAGGAGCGACCGGAGGGTCAACCGACTCGCCGATCCGAACTGAATCATCTCGTGGCCCAAGAGGTTGGTCGGCCTTCCCAACTGAATCCCCGCTTTGTGGCGGAGATGATGGGCTTCCCACCGAATTGGACGGAATCACCTTTCCAAAGTGGAGAAAAGAAAGTGTGAAGGCGTATGGCAATGCCATCGTCCCGCAAGTAGCGTATCAAATCTTTAAATCAATACAACAACATGGCTGAAAACAAGTTTCAACACTACCTCCCGGAGGAGGACGAGCTCATCATCAAGATGGCAAACCAAGGCTGTCCCACTTGGGAAATAGCTAACGCTCTTGGGCGTACCGAAACCGTTCTATATTACAGACGTACCAAGCTTGGCGTAGACCCTGGTCCGTGGCCCGGAAGCCGTAAGTATCAGCGTCTCAAGGCCCTTTCCGAAAAGAACTCTATATAATGCAATTCATTATCTCTCTCGTCTGCCTCAGCATTCTTCTCAATGCAATCAATTGGTTCTATGGCAAACCGAAAATACCACCACGCCTTGACCAGATAGCAAGCCGTATTGCACAGGGTAATGTGCCTAAGAAATACGACTTGATTCTGAGAGAAAAAATTACAGGCTATCGCGAGCACTACACGCTTGTGGCTGGTCGAATGTGCTGCCGCGCCGAGCCTTACTATGACAGGACGACCAAAGAAAGTGTGTACGCTTTGGTCATTGGGTTCAAGGAGCACGTGTCTAGCCCGGCAGACAAGTACATCACCATTCCCGTCTATAAAAACGGTAACCTTTACGAATAATGAGCCTATCAGTAGAAGTTTTTGACCATCACAAAGGAGGTGTTTACTACGTCCTCCTACAGCACGACACCTTGTACGAGATGGACGAGTTGAATCCTCAAGGAGTGTTGCGCTGCATTAAGCTAGGTTCTGTATGGCCTAAAGGCGAGATGCTTACGCTAGACAGTCACAAGTTTGGTCGGCTTCTTCAAATGTCTGAAGTACCCCCAGGCATAAGGAAGGAAGTCATGAATTTAATCTCAAAAGAAATAACACATGTATGAAACCACGCGCTTGTCGTATAAGATATTGATTGCAGACATTCGGATCTATATCGACAACATCGACAGAAACTCAAATCAGCTTGAGCACAGGCTGAAAAGAATTGCTATTGCTGACAGTAACAGGCACCTGCATCACACGCTTAAGATGTTTAGAAATCACCTTGAACGTGACGACTACAACACAGCGCTGATCATGCTCGCCATTTGTCGCAACAAACTGTACAAGTATATAGCCGAAGCGTTGCTTGCTGACGTAGACTTTGATATTAGCGGTGCAGCAGGTATCTTGAATGATATTGAACAGTACGCTAGGTCGTTGCAAATAAAAGAAGCCATCCAAAACCCCTGCTAACAATGATATTCTTCTCATCACTCTGCCTAATCATCTCAGGCGGCATCCTGTTGCGTTACTGGTACACCTGTAGGCTCGACCCTCCGCTGCGGTTGAGCGTTGCTGCCGACCTCGTCAACAGGGGCGCGATACCGGAAGAGTTATTCTGCCACATACCTATGGAGTATGAACAGAGTGAGAGTCACAGCATGTCTGCCAAGCTAGAGCGTACATTTGTGCAACGCGGTAGGCCCTTGTGGATTATCAGACTAGTCCTTGATGACGGGCATGTCATATCAGACCAGGCCGTACTGTTCGACAATAACGGAGACCTATATCAATAACATCATGGAATTCATCTTGGAATATTGGGCTGAACTGCTCATCGCTGCAATGGCTTTTGGAAAAGTAATTGTGAACTTGACTCCTACGGAATCTGACAATGCTGTCTTTGGCTATCTCGACATTATCATAACTGCCATTACCGGTGATCGGCGTAAGAAGCTTGACGAGTGAACCACGCTCAGTATTTACACCTTGTCAGCCGCATCGGAATAAAGCGGGCGGAGATTGATTTGTGGCTCATGGAAAATGAGGGCAAGCTACCGGAGAAAAGGGAGCAGGTTATGAGGGAAATAGGTGAGCTTTTTGAGGAGGCTGACCATGCTTTATTCCACCTAATGCGACGTTTTGAGGTTGTGAAAAACGAGATGTATGTCAAAGAGCTTGAGCTAAAAGAAAAGCGCAAGGGCATGGACCGACTTATGCAAACCATGTTATGAGAAGAGACCAGAAACAGAAGTTTACTGAGTTTGTAAAGCAGTATGGACTGACTAAGGAGGATTTCTTCCGAGCCAAGCAGGGCTTTGTGTGCGTCACCCGTACTGGAATCGAAAAGATTCAGCGTCACTTGAAGCTGATTGTGCATTATGAGGTAGTTGCGGAGCTCTGTGACGTAGCATCTGGTATGTATGTCATCAAAGCCACTGGCGGAGTGGAGGTGGGTGATGAAATCGTACCGATGCTAGAAAGCTATGGTGAGTCGAGCCCAAAGAATAATCGCAATGCATACCCTGTAGCAATGGCTGAAAAGCGGGCCTTGTCTCGAGTAGTTCTCAAAGCTGCCGACCTGTATGAGCTTGGCGTGTACGGTGAAGATGAAGCCTGATTGGATTGATGAGCTTTTCGAGGATGGACAAGCGGGACAGGCGGACCCTTATGTTGAGCGTCGTTTGGATAGTGCTCTACGTCTCCTGGGTACAAGTGCTCTTGACGATACAGAGAGTCTTGAGTTAGAACTAGTCGATACATATCTTGACTTCGACAGGGACGATTGGGACAGGCTGTTTACTTATCTTAAAATTAATCAACTTCGTGTTGTTGATTTCTACGCGCCCTCTCAGCGTGAGATTTCGAAGTGGGTGCGCTTAATTGCATTCAATGAGTTATGAATTGAAAGGCACGGTGAAACGTGTAATGGAGACTTGGAAGTCTGAGACAAGTGATTTTACCAAGCGGGAGTTTGTCATTACAGCAGGTGATGAATACCCAAATGACGTAAAGTTTACTGCAATTAAGGACAAGGCAAGTCAGTTAGAAGGACTGAAGGAAGGCGATGAAGTCTTGGTGCATTTCGACATTCGCGGTAGGGAATACGACGAGAGGTTCTACGTAGACCTGAATGCCTGGAAGATTGAGAAGCAGAAAGGTGCTCCGGCTGCCTCGAAGAGTAACGAACAACCCATCGGAGAGGATGATTTACCTTTCTGAAATGCTGGATTTGAGGGATGCATTTTACAAGTCGTTGAAGGAGGCGTTAGAGGTGTATTTTAATGCAGCTCACAGCATTTCGGGGCAAAGCGATGCAGACACGATAATGGTTATTGTTGGTGACCATGTAGATCATTACTTTCCTGACGGTAAGCAGGGCAGCGACTACGGTAAGAACGCAAGCGTCAGCAATCCAGGCGTCACACTTATTGAAGGTGAGGGAATAAACATTGCATACTCTTACGGGGATGCATTGGAAAGTGACCTCTTAAAATCGCTGTCCTTAGCTCAAAGGGTTGAGCTTTTAGAGGCTTGCATCTACGCACTGAATGAACGCTTGAACAGATTAGATTCAGGAGGTGAAGACGCAGCTAACTGATAGCACAATTGAAAGGCTGTGCCACCTAGCCGAAACCATGGTGACCCCCTCGTTTATTGTATCGACCGTAGGAATTGATTATGATCCCGCAAAAATCAGTGCTCGAAGTAGCGCTGCTCTTCTTGCGGCCTTCATACCTGCCTGTGCGAAAGACATGAACGTACCTGTCGTAGAGATGGGAGGGGTCACCATGGTATGGTGTGGCACTCACTTCAAACCGCTTACGGAACGGCAAAAGACTCGTGTAATGCGGGCCTTTGCTGCTCCGGCGGGACTGCTCCGACCAGTAGTGTTGACTCAAGAGTTTAATCGTGAGTATTCTCGAGGGTTCTCGATATACGCAAGTCCGCAAGAAGTCTTTGGTCAGGCTCAACCGCGAGCGGGCTTGAATTTTGAGGATGGCTTGGTTGTCTTTGATAACGGCGACCCTTTTCTGTGTGCGGGTCACGATCCGGAGTGGCTGACCACCTACTGCATTCCCTGCGACAGTACTCGAAACGTAGTGGACAAGAACTGGAATGTGTTTATGGAGGAGACTATACCGGATGCCGAGATAAGGCGGTATACAATTGCCATGATGGCGAACGCAGTTGCAGGAGACCCTGCTCGTGCGCAAAAAATATTGCTCTTGATTGGTGCTGCCGGGGCCGGAAAGAGCACACTGATTGAGGCCGTGGCCTCTGTGATAGGTGCTCACAACGTTATGCGCACAGACAACCTTGCTCAAATCACAAAGGACGACAGTAGGCACAGGATGAAGTTGGCTCAAGCCACCTTGTGTATCAGCGCCGACGCTAGCGACAATCTTGGGGACAAAGACGCGCTTAAGATGATAGTCTCGAAAGAGCCAATCATTGCAAGGAAACTTTATTCTGAGCCCGTTGAGGTTGTCCCTAGAGCAAGCTTGATTGTAGCATCGAATGAAGCGGGATTCACCTATGCGTTGAGCGACCCTGGTGTCGAGCGCAGGTTTGATATTGTAACCTTCAATCATGCCAAGCCTGAGTCACAAAGGGATAGTAGTTTGATTGACAAGCTTAAAGACGTCCGATGCCAAGCTGCCATAGGTATTAGTCTAATGAATAGTCTGTCCTTGGAACTGAAGCAAGGCAACAGCAGGTTGGTCAGGCCAAGGGCAATGCAGGAAGAGCTGAATCAGTTACGTATTGAAGGCGACCCAATCATGAGCTGGATAAATGACAGCGGTATAACTATTGAGATTAAGAAAGGTTCAATCGTTATTCATCAGACGGAGGCGCTTGAGAGTTTCCGCACGTTCTGTGTGCGTAGCGGATATGCCTCTTGGTCAATGCGTAAATTTAAATCTCGATTGAGGGCATTAAAGGTTAAGGCTGTTGGTCGTAGGGGAAAGACTCATGATTATCAATTTGGTCTAGATGATGTGGATGCAGCTCGTCGAGCTATGCTAGTGTCCCCTCTTACTGTGATTGACTCTTAATGGAATTAAGAACTAGGATTTTAAAGTGCAAGCATCTTACAATGGATGAGGTGTCGGATCTAGTGAGGTCTTACATGCTCGGTCGGTTTGAGCTTGGGGGACAGCATGGTGCAGCAGTGCAGTATTACTTGAGGCACTTCCTTTACATGCCATTCTCTGTAATTGCAGAAGTGTTTGGGAGAAAACCATGGCACGTTCGGCAAACGATTGAGAGGATGGAACAGAATGCTGAGTCCACTAGGGTTCCCGTCACTATGAACGAGGACTACCAGGTACACATTGAGAACTTTGATGACTACTGTCGAGACAAGTATGATGTGAGCAACGTTGAATTGGGTAGCCTAACGAATTATTTAGAGGCTGACTACCTAATGTGGCAAGCGCAAAAGGCAGTAGGCCGATACGAGGATACTTGTAACGACGATTCATCTCAATTTGAGCTTTGGGCAGAGGCTCTAGCCTATTTGGAAATTGATGTAACGGAAGAGGTGGTTTTTGAGATGTGCCATACGTACACAATTAACAAAAATGCATAGCAAAGACATAAGGATTAGTCGTGGTAGGAAAATTTTGGCGATATCGGATATCCACGTACCCTACCACGATAAGAGGGCCTTAGCTGAAGCCATGAAGTTAGGACGAGAAGCGGGTTGCAGTACCGTTATAGTCCTCGGTGACCTGTGTGACTTTCATAAGGTTAGCAAGTACAGGCATGACGCAACCGCTTTGGAAATTGACGAAGAGATTGCTCAGGCTGAAAGGGTACTCTTTGAGCTAGCAGATAAGTTCCCTCACCGATATTTTGTACCGGGCAATCATGAGGACAGGCTTAAGGCGTACATCCTAGATAATGCCCCAAGCTTGCAGCACCTCGAGCAACTAGAGCTAGACAAACTGCTTAAGCTAGAGGAGCATGGCTTTAAGTATGTACCAGGTGGCTTTATCCACTGTGGTGACATGACTTTCCTGCACGGTCACGAGATTAGGATCAGCGGAATGGACCCTGCGCGAAAGTTGTTTATGAAGATGAAGAAAAGTGCCATATGCGGGCATCTGCATAGACCAGATAGTCACTACACACGCGACGGGGCTGGTAACTTGCTACAGTGTCATGTACTTGGTCACTTAGGAGAGAAAAGCCCTGCATTTATGCCACGAAACGACTGGCAGCATGGGTTTGCAATTGTAAGTGTACCAAAATCAGGCAACGCAAAAGTTGAAACCCACATATTATGAATTTACATCACGTACTCTCAGAAGCAGTTGGATTCCATTAATTTTTGATTACATTAGCTCTGCCGTAGGCAAGTGCGGCGTAGCAATTGGTTAAGTTGAGAGCCCCTAGAAAAGTCTGGGGGCTCTATTTTGGAGAGAACGGTTTAGTCACTGGGGTTCGATTCCCCCCTCTCCACATTTGGTTGTCATGTTCTAGACGTGACGTTTTTGGAAGAGATATGGTAGAATGGTGTGCAGGGAGAACCTGCAACAGGTAGTTCATAGTTATGCCTTTTGAAACACTACCTATCTCAACCAAAGTATTCATCAATAACCTGCATGCATGATGCCAGGCCGTAACAAATCTCGGCTCGCCAACCATTAGAGTTGAGCCTCTTAATCCAATCCTTTTGGTAAGTAGATGGGCGGCCCTTTTCGGTCTTTACCTCAATGGCTAAACCGGAATACATTCCCCTTGGTTCAAAGATGAGTAGATCCGGGATACCCCTCTTGTACCCAGCTTGCTTCATCTTCTTTGCTGTATGCATGGCAAGCCTTACTCCTCCGACCGTCGCCGAGAAGAGCGGGCTTTGCGGATGCGCTTCAAGATAGCGCGTAAGAGCCACTTGAATATCGTGCTCAGGACTACGGTTTTTACGTCCCGTTTTGGACGGCGTGACTTGAAAATTCCCATTACTCATAATACCAGTCGCAAACATCAAAACATGGGCAGTCCTTTTTCACTTTAGGGAAGTCGTTGTGTCCCATAAGAACAGCATCGGGGAATGCACCAAGCATTCGGTCTATTAAGGCCCGCATCGCAGCCTTCTGCTCTTCAGTGCGGTTGTCCTCGGGTGCTTTAGTCTCTTCGTTGGCCCCACCAACCCAGCAGATTCCAATACTGTGGTTGTTAAAGCCCCTGACGTGGGCTCCAATACGAGTAATGTCCCTGCCTTCCTCTACAGTTCCATCTCTTCGGACTACAAAATGATACCCTACGTCTGACCATGAATTGTATGTGGTATGCCACCTGCGAATTTCTTTGACACCAATGTCCATAGACGGCATCGTGTCTGCGCAGTGAACCACTACGTAGTCAATCCTTCTCATTGTTTTTCATTCGATTCTTTCGAGCAGCTACAGCCCTCTCCACATTGAACCATATCAGAGTTCCCACACCGAGTGCTTCTAGACCGAAGCTGACCACATCCTGTGTGGCAATTGTCAGCCAAGCGACATTGGCAATGTTGAGTAGCTTCCATTTCATCTCCTCGATCATTATGTAAAAGTATTCCTACTTCCGCGTGTTGTAGTAAACCATACACAGTGGTATGCAATCAAATTCTGCGCTGTGAGTTTGCCTTAATACCGTATTCACCAGGGGCCAAGGTGTAGGTGATTGTTCCGCCGTTAAGCATATCGAGATAGGTGAAATCAGTAGGCTCTGATACTGTCAGTGAAGTGTAGGTTGCCACGTAAGTGCCGTCATCGTTCTGAAAACACTCAGAAATTTCAACCTGGTCATACCTGAACCCAAAGTTTGGGCACCGCTCATCCTGCCAATTTTCATCTAATTCTTCTTGACCAGAGATTATAATAGAGTAGCTATTCATATTAATATTTTGCAATAAGGGTCATTTGAAGAGAAGAGACTTTGTTGCAGACATAGACCCATACGTTTCCTGCTGCCAAGTCTTGTGGCTTTATTTCTGTCCAGATTCTAGCCACAGTTCCTTGATTTAATACTCTACCATATTGAGCATAACCGGTTAGATAGAGGCGATTACCCTTTTGCGCTACCGCTGAGTATAGAGTTTGATTGAGCCCTCCATCTTCCATAGTGACCCGCACCCAGTCTGTGTCTGTGCCAATCTGCACATGACTTCCATTCTTCGCATCGGTATTAGTGTTGTCGCCGCGCAAAAAATATTGCCCCTCGCCTGCGAAATACAGTTCGCCACTTGTGTTAATTAGGTAGCTATTAGTTCTACTTAAAGCAGCGCTCTGCCAATCAGTTTGTAATACACCCCCAACATATCCGATAGCCTGTGGCACTGTTTTGTCTGAAGAGTTGTTTAGACCAAACCTCTCATTACTATCATCATCACCCCAACCAAACGCTTCGCCGTTACTGCGAATAGCAATGCATCCATCGTAATCAACATGCACAAAGCTAAAGTTAGAGTTCGTCATGTTGGTGCTAGGTAAAAGAGTCCAGGTTGTGGTGTTTCCGCTATTGGTTCCTTGACCAGTCTGATACAAGTAATTCCTGCCGCAACTAAAAATTTGATTACCGCTACCTTTAATCCCCACACTATAGAAGCGGGATTTATGTACCGCAACCCAATCCGAATCAGTTCCTACTTGAGTATAGCTACCGTAACTAGAGGTTTGATTGCCCGTGCCTGCCTGCCCGTAACTATTAGCACCTAGGTAATACAGCTTGCCGCTATTGATACCCATGGTTCCGTCATACCCCACTGATATGTCGGTCCACCCGGTATCAGAATCCCCAACGCTAGTTACCTGCTGGAATGTGGTGGTAGCGTTTCCATCTAAAAAAGAACTGGAATACCCCAGCTCCCATAGCTGTCCGCTAGCTGTAATTCCGCAAGCGGAATACCTCCCGTAACTAATTTTAATGAAGTCAGACTTACTCTCAGCAGCTATCAGCTGTTCAGCATTAACGTCGCTAGAGAAGTTGACTACAGGTGTGCTACCATGCTCAAACCTAGGGAGGGTTTCATTACTAATAACGCTACTACTGAGGCTCATGCCACCCATTTTTAATAGCCCTGATGTGGGTATGGTTTCAGTGTATGTACCAGTACCTGCAACCGGGTCATAGGCCCCGCCGCCACCACCTCCGGACGGAACGTCCTGCCCGTTTATGCTAGCAATGTCTCCCATTTCAATTCCGTTATATTTAGTGGTGTCCGGCATTATCCAAGCTCAATAAAGTCGGGTGACGGATCGAGGTAAATAAGCTGTGTGCTAAGGGAGTATCCTACCGCCCTAACAAAGTCACCTGTCGTATGAGACGATAGGTCATCGGTAAGTTCACCCGCAGTTAGACTGATATAGAGCGGCGCACCTACGGTAAAGCTGTTTGAGAACGACCTTATCCCCCGCACAAGCAATCCATCTGTTGTTGGGCTAGTCCCTAGAGCCATACCAAACAGCCCCTTGGTTTGTATTTCAGCATCGGCATCGGCTTCCTCCCAAAGACCAGTACCGCTATTATCTCTTAATACATAGACCTTTCCTGCAGTGAGAGTTCCTGTACCAAACTTAACTACCTGACCTTCATGCGCTCCAGAGACATACGCAGCCGTTCGAGTCTTTACCTCAAGATAAACGCCGTCTAGTTCATTAGCTGAAGTGATAAAGCCTAGGTCATTAGTCAAATCAGATGTGGCAGAAGGTATAGCGGTATTACCTTCTAGTGCAGTGCCTGATGTTGTGCCAAAACCAGGGAAGGAAACCTTAGCAGTGTTAGCCGATACGTCAGTGGCAATGTCTATGCCGTCTACTGTTCCGGTTAAAGTAATATTACCAGTTACACTGAAATTACCAAAGACTGCCGTGTTGCCCTGAAATAGAACAATTAGAGCTTGGAAAGTAGTGGCTGCTGAAGTGGTTAAGGAAAAAGAAGCTAATGAATCATTAAAGGCATCTGTTGCGCTAGACGCTGCTAAGTCAGCAAGACCGATATCTGCCGCGCTAGCGACAACTTGGAAGTTGTTGAACTCCGCATTAAACTCTAGCTGTCCATCGGTTTCGGTAGCACCCTGTGTCCAAGTAAATGCCGTCGTCACTTCGTAGAAACCATCGCTTGCAACAGTACCCTTACAGGCAAACCTATCGCCCACAGCCATTGAGATTGTGCCGCTACCAATGCCTGTACCGCCACTAGCGCCATCCAACAATACGCCGTGATACTTAGTCAGCCCGCTAAGTTTAGCGCGTTCAGCGGCAGTAATAGTTGTTGGAGGGTTGTCTAAGTCGCCGTAATCAATGCCCGAGGTTCCGGCAGTAAATGTGACGGTGCTACTCGCGTTAGTAAAGTTCCAATCCCTCCCATGGTTGACAAGGCTGTTAATAGTCGTGGTAGGCAGGGGACTAGAGCTACTTCCTGCAACGCTAATTGCCGTGGTCTGCACCTCGCTACCAGCTGTTCCGCTTTGTACGTTAATGTCAACTTGACCAGGGCTTGTTTCGCTTAGGTCAATGTTGGTACGCGCACCCGCTTGCAGCTTGCCCGTTGTACCAGTTACAGAGACATGGCTTTCGTCAGTCGCGCTAGTATTTATGTAGACCCCTGCGCCATCGCTAGTGGTGCTATTCTTAAACACGGCTAGTATATCACTGACGCTTGCGCTCGTGCTAGCAATATCATTGATTTGCCCCTGAGTTACAAACTTGTGGGCAGCGGTAGAATCGTCTACTTCATCGGAGCTTAGTGGTTCAGAACTAGCGTCAACATCAAAGTCTGCAATCTGATCACCATTAGCGTTCATGGTAATCGCGTCAAGCTTTAGCTGATCACTAGCACTAACACTTCCACCGCCTCCGGTAAACCCCGTGATTGTGTCAACGCCAGTTCCAGCAGCGTTGACGTTTATGAAATCTAGCTTTGTTACCTGCTCAGGCTTTAATGACCGGCCCAAGAACCTTTCTTCGCCAAATATCCTTTGGGACCGTACAACCCCACCAGGCACCGGGGGTATACCTCCTCCGTCAAGATTCAGGCCCTTGTTGCCAGTGGTGTTTAGCTCAGTGATTACCCTTGGGTCATGCTCAAGCTCTACGCCTGTCATATTGATAATGCCTGACTCCAAATCAATGTCAACCCGCTGCACAATAAGGCGCATACTCTCACGAGTAAAGTCAAAGATGTTACGAGGGCTAATGACTCGATTTCTAGAGCTTCCTGGCCTAGGCTTCAGGATTAAATCAAACTGACGCCTTGCTTCACCATAGTAGCTCATCCCTACATTGGCGGCTACCTGTAAAATACCCTTGTTTGCAGCTTGAGTTTCATGTAAAGAATCCCATTGACTAGAATAGCTGCCTGTAGGCCACTCATTGGTGTTGGGATCGTATACGCCCACATGAAGGTAGCCAAGCGCACCAAAGAGCTCATTGTACCTGCTGCCCAAAAGAGTTGTTCCAAGTAGCAGGGATTCAGAGCCATTTGGGTCGTCATCCTGTGAGCTGAACATCGTGTCTTCAGAACGACTTGCATCACCAAGATAGAATTCAAAGTCAGTCCAAGTAGGTGGGTCAATAAGAACATTACCTAACCAACTATAGTTGCTAGATGGGTTAGGCCAGGCCGATACATCAGTATCGTACAGGATAAACCCTTCAGCAGTATACCCCTTTACGGAACAGTCGATAGTAATACCCACTTGATCTCCTGCGACATCAGGTAGCGCAGGGATTTGCAGGTCTATGTCTGTAGATATAACGGGGTTAGGGTAGTCGTTGCCAGCTAATCCAATTGGATTGCTTTCTAGCCAGTCAATCAAAATACCGTTTGAACTTTCTCCCATCCACTCTTGATGGGATTCGTTGTTGTAAATGGTTTTGTTTACGCTGTCAGGCTGTCTCTTTAGAAACAACCCTACAGGGTACGTAGTTACTTCTCCGTTCTCGTCATCATACTCAATAGTCTCTACGGCAGGTTGCGTAAATTCAGGGTGCAAGACCATGAATTCAAACCGGTCAGCGGAATTAGTGGTCCATTCGGCGTCACTGTGCTGTATGGGATAGTAAAACCTGTTTGTATAACTATTAGCACCTACCGCCAAATAAGGGATTTGAATCTCACCCCAATCAGTCTCGTCAGTAAAATCACTAGCGCTCAGTTGAGTGGCGGTCTGTTTTAAATAGTAGGAGCCAACCTGAATCTGCATGCTGCAAATTATTTTGGCGCCAATCATTTCGTCAGCCCTACTCACCGGATCACCAATCACATTTAGGCTGTCGTTCTTTGGGCTCCTTACCCGCATACGGAAAATTCCACGTATACGGAAACCAGTGCCCTGTGGTATTTCTATCTCGGCGTTATTCTTTGGGAAGTCACCTAGCCGAGCGCCTTCTTGGTCTCCTTGAAAGTCACCAAGGTTTGGGCGCGGAATGCCTGTAATAACCGGGTCACGAAAGTTGGCGTCAATTACGTGGGTTTGTGCCCGAGGAAACACCCTTGTGCTACCGCCATTGCGATGCACATACGTCACCGTAGAAGCTGGCGGAAGAACAGACTCCTTGCTGCCGACTAATATGTCGTAGTTTGAGTCAGAGTCAATGTAACTGCCCTGATTAATTTCCGTAGGGCCGTAGTTGCTCGTGATACCCGGACTAGAAAGATTATTTTTACTAAGACCGTATTGATACTTCCCGTAGAACTCAGGGTCTGCTAAGTAGGGCAGTGCACTGACGCAGTAAAACCTACCTTCACTCATTGACATAGTCAATTGGAAAGCAATCATAATATCCTTTAGGACATCTAGACAACTTAGGGTCTTTCTCTTTACTAGAAAGAGGTTCTCAAAAATGTTAGGTCTTTCGGCTTCAGTTAAAAACGTACCGCTATTGCATCCAGTTCTTGACAATGGTCCTACATCGTATCCAACTTGATTGGCATTGATGTCATGATTGTCATGATAGATATCGGTAATGTAAGAGAACACCACATCAGGTGTACCAAACAACGGCAGTGTGGGCAGGTACTGAAAGCACCGAGCCATATGCGTTTGCAGCGTAGCATGGTCATCATATTGAGCTCCATTAGGAGCACGGTATGACTGTTCAGCGAGCAGACTTAAACCATCGACGGCTGTAAAAGAAACCGCATATGGGTCAATGCCGTAATCGACCTGAACAGACTGTGGCGCAACCACGCCTCTCCATTCAACTATCTCATTTAGATAGGTTACACCACCGAGCTCTACTTCATCAATAAAACCATACGTAACACCGATATTGAACTCGGTAGTTTCGCGTATAGCCTCTAGTATTTTGGCTTGATCATCGTTCTGAATAATCAGGTTTACCTTTAAGCTGCTAGACTTAATTGGGTCAAACACATTGTCAGTCCTGCCTTCGTACTGGAGGTTTAACCCACCACTAGCAATGGTTAACTGCTTCGGATCATTAGAAGAAAACCCCCATCCAAAAGCAGTGTTCTCTAGGTCATATACATAAAGGAACCTTTGGAACTCCCGATTAGGCTGCTTCCACTTTGCGTAATACCTTTTTGTTACTGCCATTATCCTCCAATTCGGGTCATTTGACGACCGCTGTTTTGATTGCTTATGACAATATCATTGCCATCAATGCGGCTGCCAAAAGCCATGGGGTCACCGCCACCCTGAGCAGACCGGAAACCAAGGCCACCCGAAAGAAACCCGCTGAGGCCACCATCACCCATAAGCTGAGATGCCGTCGAAGCAAGTCCGGTGGGCGCACCTGCTGCTGTTGTTCCGCCTGACAGGAGAGCTAGAATTGCATATAAGGCAATTAAAGAAACTAGCTTACCAATGATTCGAGTGAAGAAGCTTAAGAAAGCATTGCCTAGCTCCTTAAAGAAGTTAGTGCCTCCTTCAAGTGCAGTGCTAAATGCATTGCCTAGCGCGTTAGCAAAATCCCGGACTACCCGAAGCTGATTGACGGTTGTTTCAGCGGCCTCATCAGCGCTTTCCTTGCGCAGCTTACGGATGTCCTCATCCAACTTGTAGTACAGCTCCCGCTGCTCCTGGACACTGAGTTCAGCGTCCTTCACAATATTGTCTACAGCCTGTCTATGGTCCGCAATTTGATTCTCCAAATCTGAGCGAAGGAACTTGGTATATTCTTCCCTAGCTTTCTTTCTTTTAGCGTTGGCCTGGTCCTCTTGATCCTCAAAAACCTCACCGGTCAACCTTGTCTCAAGAAGCTCTAGTAGCGGAGCAATCTGATCTGATGAGATACCTAGGTCTGCGGCCTCATCCGCTATTCCCGCTATTTGCTGTCGAACCCCAATCAGCTTTCTGCCAATGTCACCTGTAGTTAAGCGCTCGAGCTGTAAGTTTAAATCAGCTAAGAAAGAAGTACGGTCGGCAGCTATGTCAGCCGTTGCAATTGCCCTAAGCGATGCTGCAATACCATCAATCTCATCTCCAGTTCCACCAGCAGCCTTAAGCTGGTCAACCAAGTTTTTAATTTTAATATTGACTTCAGCTAGCCTCCTTTGATAATCAGGCAATTGCTGCGCACGAGCTTTAGCAAGTTCATTTTCAGCCCTTAAGAGTAGTTTGGACCTCTTCTTCGAGTTTTCTACTCCTCGTTTTTCAGCGTCCTCAGCGTCAGCCTGAAGCTTGTTTCCGTCAGCGAAGATTTGGTTCAGCGCTTTCTGCGATTCAGCGCGTTCTCTGGCTGCTACTATCGCTTTGTCTACTTCAAACCTCTCAAGTCTTAATTGATCTATAGTTCTTGTGCGCTCCACATAAGCGTCCGCAAGCTCACTTCCAACCGCTGTAAGCGCTTGCGATTTGGTGGCGTTTTCGCCCTCCTCAGCAAGCTTCCGGCCTAACTTTATTGTACCCCGCTGTAAATCCGTAAGGTCACGAATCTCTTCTCCTAAGGCTGAATAAGTACCCCGTAACCTAGTGATGGCAGCTACTGTTCCATCTACGTCACTAATCTGACTTGATGACCTTAAGTCTTGTGAATCTTCTAATAACTGTTTACTTTTTCTAGCTTCTTCTGCTGCAAAACCTACCTCCCCACCAAAATAAGCAGCGGCAGCGGCGGCAGCCAAAAGAGAAATTACAATTAACCCCGAAGCTGTAGACAAGGCAGCAACTGCAATCGTAAGCTGACCAACAACAAAGGTTAGGCCGGCAATGACAGGTGTAAGCGCAATGAAAGTACCTAAAAGAGACTTTGTACCAGGGCTAAGAGATGTAAATACCCTTGCAAGACCAACCATAATGTCTCGCAACACCTCTGTTGCCGGAACTAAAGTTCTACCTAGCTCAATACCTAAGTTTTGAAAGGCGTTCTTGAGCTGTTCAACAGTAAAGAAAAGCTCTCCTTCAAACTCTTCAGAAAGCCTATTGGCAGCACCACCAGCTAGGTCAAACAAGACTTGTAAGTCCTTTAAGTCACCACCCTGGTCCTGCAAAATAGAGCCGACAACTGCGGCACGGCTATTAAGAATACCGAGGATTTCTGAGTACTCTAAATTGCCTTCAGTAAATTTAGCAAGGGCAACATTACCGTCACTGTATGATTTAGCTAGCTTATTAAACGTAGACCTCAGCTTAGTACCGGCAGTAGAGCCCTTAATAGCTGAATTGGCTAGCAAAGCAAGCAGTGCAACAGAGTCTTCTAAACTTACATTTTGTTGCTTTAGGATTGGACCAATATTTTTTAGTCCCTCTCGCAACTGAGGAATTGTAAGCGCACTGCTTTGCACAGCCTGAGCATACAAGTCAGTAACCCTTCCTGCCTGATCAGCCTCTAATCTGAAAATGTTCAGAGCCTCCTTTACCGCTGACGCTGAACCTGCTAAGTCCTCATCAAGAGCACCGGCTAGTGAAGATATAGCAGGAATAATGTTGCCGATGTCGCGGCCCGAAGTACCGAGCTTCGCAAGTTCTTTTTGCGCCTCAACAATTTGAATGCGCGTAAAGATTGTGCTTTCACCTAAGCCCCGCGCTTGTTCAGAGAGTTTACGAAAATCAGCCTTGCCTACAAGGGACCGCAACTGAACACTGACCTTGTTAAACTCCGATGCCGTGCTAACTGCAGCGCCCCCTACCAAAGCAAACGCAAGACCCAATCCCCGGCTGATACTAGAGCCTACTTTCGTGGCCTTTTGACCAAAAGTGACTAACTTACTTTGAGCAATCTCAGCGTTCTTCATGAACCCTGTGATATCCATCGTTAGGATGGCACTTAGCCGTGAAAACTCTGATATACTCGCCATTAGAACTTCTTTAGTTTAGCAAACAAGGCTTCGCGTTCTTCTGCAGAACTAACCTTGGTTTCAGCCTCTGAAGTTACATCTAGTAGCGGGTGGAAATCAGCCGGTGAAAACCTCTTGCCTTTCCCGCTATTTACGTTCGCAAGTAACGCTAGGATAGTTGCTGCCATATCCCACTGACGTGCCAACCTAAAGTCATGTCCGCGAGAATACAGGGAAAACTCTCGGAACGTCATGTCCCAAAACTGATCCGGCGTTAACCCTAAAGCCATGCCCCTTTCGTAAAGGGACCACAAGGTTAGCTCTTCAGCGACCTCTTCTGAGCCCTTGTTTTTTTTTGCTCCTCGTCGCCGCCAAGGGACTCCGTAACAAAGTCCGACATCTCCTCGAACAACCCAGGCTCATCTAAAGCTTGGGCACAGAAGGTTTCAAAATCAGGGACAGGCTGCTTCTTCCCATGCTTCAGACTGTAGTTCTGAATCCCGTAGTAAACCATACTTGGAACACTATCGAAAGGGTTCTCGGTAAGGAATGCATCCAACTCACTCAGCTTCAGCTTTTCCTTAGCGCACAGGATGCGAAGGGAATTCATATTAAGCAAAGTGTGGTATGTCTTTGTACCTACCTTAAAGGAGTACTCTCCTCGAAATTTATTGTCCATTATTAGGTAATGTCAAACTGAATGTTAAACAGCGTTGCTGCTTCTGCCGTTGAGTCAGCGTGTTTAATTCTATAACCAAAGTCATACGTTCCATTAGTGCCGCTTACGGGCAGCCTAAAGAAAAGTTGATGGTTCGCAGAAAAAGGAACTGTAGCCCCCCAAATAGGGGATGCCGAGAAAAAGGCCAGTTCTAGATATGTTCTAACACCACTAGACGACTCAATAAACATCTCTATCGTATTTTGCGTACTACCACTAGTGGCTTGCTGTCCAACAGTAATGTCAAACTCGTCACCCCAACTCGCCGAGTGATTGGTGGTTTGACCAACACTCAAACTGACCAATCCATCACTAGTCTCAAAAGCTGTCCAGGTTCTCGGCTTATGCAGGGCTAAACCATTAGTAGTAGCCGCGAAGAAATCAAGGTTGTTGGCTAACTCGCTTCCAGTAGGTTGGCCAAAATCACCGAACGAGTAGCCAATCATATAGCCTACACTAGTTTCACTAGAGCCATCTGTAACCACCGTCTCCAAGTAAGCGTGATTCGCACTATTATCGTCAACACTACTGCTATTAGCAAAAATCAAATGACGCTCGTCAGTACCTGGACTAAAACCAGACCAAGTATAATCAACGCTATTACCAACTGAGCCGCTAATTGTAAACGACTTAGTTTGTACTAATTGCATCGCTTGCCCCATTCCTGGCCACATGTACAACTTAGCTTCGACAGTGTTTCCGTCTACGATATGAGAACCACTCAAAGTAAATTGAATGAATGCGTTAGAATCCTGTAAATCAGGCAGAGAATATACCAGTCCATTCGTGTCCTCTACAGATAACGAGCTTGCTGTCTGCAAATCAGAAATGGCATGGGTGGAAGTACTAGTGGGTGTTGAGAACGGCAGTTCGTTCTCGACGAAACCGCCACCGCCACCGCCGCCACCACCGCTGCCGCCACCGGCGCCTGCCAGCTAATCTTTAATCAGGCTGTCAACGCCAGAGAAGGTTACCGAGTAAGTTGCAGTTTCATCGACAGCGCCCGTAAGGCTGATGCTGTCAATAAGGGCAATACCTACGTAAGCCGTTTGGTTGTCCAAGTAGAACCGAACAATAACATACTCACCGTCGTTTGCAATGTCAACGAGGGTACGACCGGTATCAGCAAGAACTGACTCAATAAGTCCCTCGGCGGAAACAGTAAAGCTGTTGTCCTTTTCCTGAATCACACCACCCTGACCAGCATCGCGAGCGACGTCGTTAATCTCATTGGAGATATCCAAGGTGCTGTTCGTGGCTGCAGCTAGGATTGTAAAGGAACTACGTGCCCATGTTCCGCTACCACCTCCGGTATATGATCCGGCAGCAGTAAATTCACCTGCTGTTGTTTTTACAAGGTAAAAGCCCACCACTAAGGATGCAGTGTTCATTGCGGTCTCAATATCTGCGTCTATCGTGGCAGAATCGACAAAAATCAAGGGCTTGTCAGTGCTATCTGTGTCAATGTGATAGACCGCAAGGTTATTTGCGTTAAGAATACTAGCCATGATTATGCAGTGTAATAGTAAAGTTTACCGTATCCGTTAACAGTAACAGAGTAGGTTACATTGTCGTCAAAACCACCAGAAAGAGAGAAGCTTTCGACCAAGCCCTGGCCTACGTATACAGTAGAGCTAGTGCTAGTCACGTCAGTATCAAACTTGACAACGACATACTTACTTCCTGAACTAGAAAGAAACATATCCTGAGCATTGTCATTACCTGAGTCAGTCAGGAATCCATCCCCTGAAAAACTCCAAGTCTGAGCTCCACTTACGATGTATGTTTCTGAGCCGCCAGCGCCATCACGAGCAACGATTTCATTCACCGTATTACTTACGTCCATGCTGGTATTGGTGGCAGCAAGGGCAAGGTTGAAATCTGTAACCTCAGTAAAGGTAGTAGGGGTGGCTGACACGCTTATGATGTTGACGAACTTCCGGAAAACCCCCGTGGTACCGACAAGCATGACGTTATCTCCGGCTGCTGCACCATTAGCCTCAGCGTCGGCGACGGCTAAATCATCGGTGCTTCCTGCGCCAACAATGAATGGATTAGTGCTACCTTCTGTCGTGTCCAACACGTAGAGACCGAGTACTTTCGATTTAATAATTGCCATGTCGATTTATTTAGGTATAACGCCTTTCTTCCTCAATCTGCGCACTAAGTTCTGCATACCCTTGCGAATCTTCTTCTTTGCCACGGGGATGCCCCTACGGATTGCCGGCTGAAGGAAGTAAGCCCCTTGGTGGTTGACCGTACCTAGCTCTGCCCAGTGCGCTCGCCAACCCGCCATCTTAACTATACCACCTTTAGCGCCTGTAATAGTGCCCTTTTTTATACCCCCGACAAAAACAGATACGTGACCGAACTTCTTCTTCTTAGCCTTCCTAGCGCGGAAGCTTGCCGCCAAAGCACCTGTAGCGCCAATAGGAGAGCCCTGGCGCATATCGGCAGCCATAGGTTCACCCGCCCTTTTTAAGATTAGGTAAAGCTCTTTCTGTCTCTGCTCTAACGAAACGTATTTACGCAGTAGGGTAGGTAGCGGGTCTTTACGACTCGTGCCCTTGATAATAAATGCAGTAGACTTTCTTCCTAGTTGAGCCATTAGTCAGCAGGGTTAGAGTCATTGGTGTTATCGCGGCGACGAGCTCGGATACGTACCCCCTCGCGGCGACCGATAGGTAGTATGCTGTATACGTTAAAGCGACCGCCATTGTACATGATGATGTCGCTGAATTCAATGCCAGAAAGGTAGCGGCACTTAAACTCAATCTTCATTTCGCCAACGCGCTGATCGTCGTCCGTAAACTCTGAAGCACCAGCGGAAGGTGTACCCATGTGGACTACCATGCAGCGGACATTGCCATATCGCAACGTCTCCGTTTCTACCCAGTCACCATATGTATTCACATTCTGTGCGACAGAGTAGATGCTGAACTTATCGTGTAAGTCACCGGCCCGCATCAGTATTGCCTTACACTAGATACCAAGCGCCGGACGCCCTCCTTTACCTCCGTGGTAATACCGCCTACTATTTCTGCCTCGCGCATGTTGTAGTAGTGACCAATCAACAATAAGGCCGCCTGGACATACTGCTTCGGTAGAGAACCTAAAGCGGTACCGCAGCTGACGCGCAACCTGAAACTCATTTTCTCCCCTCCCTCACTAAGCTGCTGGCATAGCTCACTGTAATCAAACTGACTTGGGTACTGGTCAGTCATGGCAGTATGCTTGAATAAAGTGCCGTTGTTTATCGCGAAGTAGGAGCTACTCGTATGCGTATGGTCACCAGTGACTGTCCCGTCAATACGGTATAGTCCCGCCTGAAGGTTTTGAAACGTATGGACTGTATAGCCGCCCGAGCCGCTAGCTGTATCTACCTGAACATACTGCTCAGTATGCCAATTATAGCGGCTTAAAGTATGTGTGATAGCCGAAGGTGTGTCGCTAGTGTCAGTGACTAATTGCTGCACATCAACGGAAGTATTAAAGACATCAACGTCAACAACCCTGTTTACTGCGGTACCGCCTGTAAAAGAGAGTTGAACAAAGTGGTGACCGTGGACCTCATCGTCGGGCACTACCGGAATGTGCTTCGTAAATACACCATTTTCAAAATACTCCAAAGACAATACAGAAGTAATGCCCTGAAGCTTTTGAATGCGAAAAGGTGCCCTGAACTCAGAGTAGTCCAGGAGCACCTTCGCAGTAGATAGACCGAGAACTCGGTCGGAAAGATTTTGCAGATAGTCTACCGCAGCATCGCGATAGATATCTAGCAGGTCATCTTCAGATTCATCAATCGCACGAACGTGAGCCCGCATGGTAACGGAGCTCACGAACGTGTCGTCTATAGGCGATGTGCGATTGACTTCATAGAACATTAGTCGCGGTAACCGGTGAAACCGTAGCCACCGAAGTTAGTTCCGGTTCGGTTCGTCATGTCCGTCAGGGTCTTAAAGGACCGGTACACGTTGGCGATGATGCGAACGACCCCGCTATCGGCGTCAGTGTAAGGGTCAATAATCAAATTTAAACCACCCCACCTACATTGTACGGCGCGGGTAGCGTCCATCATGTACAGGTGACCGGCGTCAACAGAGCTATTGATGACCGTCGGGTACTCGAGGACGGATTGGCGGGTACTTGGGGAAGAGGCAAACAGCAGACCGGAACCGGCGTCGAGAGAGAGCTGACGATTAGTACGGTAAGCGGTAGGGCTAGTGAGAACGCGAATGTTCTGATTGTCTACGTTGTCAATCATCAAATCCTCCTCCATATGAAGGGCGTTCTGAGTTGCGGCGGCGAATTGGGCAATCGTTCCACCAGCGCGGTGATCAGCAGCTGCGTCAATAGCAGAGACAACAGTGGTGTTGAACTTTGCGTCCACAGCCTTGCGAATCTCAGAAGCAACAAAAGCGCCGAGATCGTCAGAGGTCTGAGCCAAGAGCTGCTCGGTCACCTGAACGTGAGCGGAAACCCGGGTTGGGGTCAGCTCAATGGCGCTGAACGTCATGTTGCCCACTGCCTGGGGTGCGCTCTCATTTGGGGTAGCCGTTCCGGGAGGCTTGTCCGCAACTTGGAAGACAACATTACCGCTGACGCCCGTGACCGTGCGCACACCCAGCTGCGTGGCGACGTCGTTCGGGTGCAAGAACTCGGTGAACCCCTGGTCGGCTACACCAATCTTACCACCAAACGCGTCAGCCGTGGAGCCTACCGTCGCGGTTCCGAGGGCGTCAACACGCTTCTCCGTAAGAAAACTCGGGACGCTGATGCCACCGGCGATGTTCACCTTAGAGTCGGTAAACTCTGATCGAGCCTCTTGGTTCATCTCTGCTTCAAGGCCAGAGAGCTTACCTTGTGCGGCCTCACGAAGGGCCTTTCCAAAGCTGTAACGCTGTTGGACATTTGACTGTTGGTCGCCCCGGCTTTGTACGATAGCCGGAGCATTCTTTTCGTTCTCCATGGTATGGGAATTTGAATTATTAGAATTGCGAGCCTCCGGCTCAGGGATTATTTCTTCTAGTGCGTAAGGATGTGGAAGGATGGCGGGGTCAATGAGCTGGTCAACGCGCTCTTCTTCCTCCTCCTCTTCTTCCTCGTCCTCCATCTTTTCCTCTTTCTCTTCCTCCTCGGCTTCGGATTTCTCCTCTTTCTCTTCCTCCTCGTCCTTGGCGCCATACGCCTTCTCTTCCTTCTCCTCCTCCTCTTCTTCGGCGCGAACCTCCTCTTCCTCAATCAGTGCCACATCCTCATTAGCGAGAGCAGTCTCCATGCTGCGAAGGCCGACATCAGTGGTTGGGTAGGCACCCTGGGTTGTGGGAGAAACGTCGAACAAAAGATCTACTTCTTTAATTGTACGCAAATTAACACCGTCATCCCTGCGTTCCCACTCATCATCACGGACAGTAAAACCAAAGGAGCTAGTGCTTACGTTGCCCATGCGAATGTTCTCTACGAGATCTTTTGCATAGGATTGATTTCCAATCTCAAAACGGTACTTGAGCCCACGTTTATCGACACTAAGCTCTAAGCCTCGCCCGACACGCGCCAAGGGTTGATTGATGTCGTGATTGAATAGCGCAACAGTGTTGTCCATCCGAGCACCTTTAAATGCACCAGGGGCAACCCGTTCGGCGAACTGCCCACCGATGACCGTCTCATCGTTAAATACGGCAGCGTAGCCCTCAATGACAGGATTCTTGTCGGCAGCCTCACGGACTTCTACAGATCCTGTTAGAATTCGAATTTCTTTCTTGTCTGACATGACTTTACTTTTTTCCTTCGACTTTATTAATGACACCGCTACACCAGCTCTTCATGGAGCTCCCGCCCCACGCCGCATACATAACGCTACCGCAGATTTCTTTGCCATCTTTATCGTAAAACCCACCTGTATTGTAAGTGGCACTTCGGCTCAAGAAGCTAAAGGTTCTTTTTATTGTAGACAGACTAAGCTTTTTTCCGGACGCGATTTGATTAGCACGTTGCCAGCCCACATTCGTCCCGCAAGAAGACCCTTTGTCCTCTTTGTGTTTCAGTGCCTTGCGGGCCGCTGCCTTAGCCGAAGCTGGATATCCCCCGTAACTTTCAGCCATTAGTCTTTCCAAGTAATGGTTGCCGTATCCGGGTTGATAGAAAGATTGGAGCTGTATGCGTATCCAAAAATGTAGATGCGCTTTCCAACGCGCAGTCGGAAGTCGTCGCCGGAGCTCACACTCGTAGCGGTGGTGGCGTCAAAAACCTGCTTCAGTTCATTAACGATGTGATTCGCATCAAAGCCAGTCGTTGGCTGTTGGGTAACGGCCAGTACAAGATTGGGGAATGCATTGGATAGCGCCAAATACGCCAAAGCCGCTTGAGTGGCAGCGGTCGTGCTGTTCCCAGTCAGACTGCTGGGCCACTGATAGAACATATGGTAGTTCTTACCACCAAAATCGGGAGTGCCAGCAAAGCCTACATCAATTGTGGTCGCGTCATTGGCAGCCGTAGGGTTGTCGTTCTCCCGAACATTCTTAATGAAGTAACCAATTCTAGGCATCGATTTTATTGTTATTAGTCACAGAAGAAGCGAAATCCTCCATCTTGTCCAAAGGTATCATGTTCACTTGGAGGTGGTGGGCATCGCCTCCCTCAACAGGTCCGTACCCTTCTTTCTCTCTAATTTCATTTATTGAGAAAACTCCGTCCTGGAGGAGGGAATGATAATACTTAGCGCGAGTCTCAGTATCACCGCGAAGTAGCGTACTCACATCAAAATAACAGCCTAAGCTCTTGTCGTCGCGAAGTAGCTTGCGTTCAATCTCTAATTCAATACGCCGGACCCAAGGCAAGATGCAGCCCTGCTGAAACTGCAACACCTGCTGCTCGTAGTTGCTGTATGCCGTGTTGCCCTCTAGTCCAATCATAGCCGGAGGAACACCGTAGATGCGGGCGATTTCCTCGGTAGTGTACTTGCGCATTTCCAAGAACTGCAACTGATCAAGAGGGACTGTAAGGGGCTGGTACTGGAAGCCACCACCTAGAATAGCCATCTTGTGGGCATTAGCTACACCAGAGTACTCCCGCTCCCACATATCCTTTGCCTCCTGCATCTGCTCTACGCTAAGGTGCTCCTTGGTAGATAGGATGCCACCCATCATTCCTCCATTCTGGAAAAACCTTGAGCCAAAATCCTGTACAGCCTTTGCCGTCGATAGGTTCTGAAGCTGCTGATGCGTAGGATTAACCCCACGGAACGCTTTTATTTCCAAAACATCCGATGACGGTATCGGCCCTGGGCTATTCTCATAGCTATAGAAACGCTCACCGGTAAGGGGGTCGTCTTCATAGAAAACCCTGCTGCTTGGCAGGTAATAAATCTCTCCTTGATCCCTGTGGATGAATGCATAGCCGGTTCCGTAAAGCAGTGCGTCGCTAATAAGCATCTGCCAAAATTCATAAGCACCAATAAAAGGGTTTGGCTCTTTAGCAATCATCCTGTATGCAGGGTGGTCGTGACGCATAACGCGAGCGCCATGTGAGTCACCTTCAAACTGGACTACGTGCGCCTCTAGACTAGCAATTGTGTCAGCAATCTTACTGGTACAGGCGTATACAGCGCTGAGTTCGAGCGCTCCGCTGCCTCCGCTAAAGCCATCTCCAAAGATGCGCATATAGTTTTGACCCCTCGCGAGCATGTAGTCCGCGTAGTTCTGGCGCTTCTCCGGGAATAAAGCCCGCAGTGCTCGTGAAAAAATACTCGGCTTGCTTTCTGATGCCATGACCGCAAAAGTCTGCGGTGCTCTGTGAGGTTATAGGTCCACGACAGCCATGAAAAAACTGAATCCATCCTCTTGCTCAAATGTTAGGGCTTCACCAATAGACATGATAGCAGCTACCACGCCGTCAATCTTGTCCCCACTCTTGCCTTTGTCAGGTTTAATATTGCCGCTAGGGTCCGTGCGCAGCACCACATTCCCCATCATCCATCGTAACACCGGGTCGCCACCGTGGTGAAGTTTATTGGTCCATAAAGCCTTAGAGAATTCCTTGCTTGGAAAGCTCATTGAGGCAAAACCCTGACCGTATGGGTCGCAAGTAATGCCGTCACCCTCTAAATCACGGATTAGGTTCAAGCTATTCCACCTATCATACGCCACGCCCATGATTTTGTACTTTTCACTTAGGTTGTCACTATCATACTCTACTTTTCCGTCCAATACATAATGACCACTTACAAGTCTACGTATGGAGTTGTAATCCGTTACATTGCCAGGGGTGATGGTAACGTTGTCCAAGTCAGTCAGGTCACCGTAAATAGACGTTTCATCCTTTGCTAACCTGCGTTTAATTGACATTTCAGGTAGGAAATAGTGCATGCTTAAACCCCAGCCATTTTCAGCGTCACCAGTGCATATGGCAAGGGCAGTCATGTCATCAGTAGAAGCTAGGTCTAATCCCATAAATGCTTTTGGTTTGCCTGTCGCACGGTCTATTTCCGCATAGGTATCTGGTGAACAGCAGTTTTCCTCGCTCATAAACGTCGAATCCTCTACCCAAACCTCCTCTGTGCCCACAAATACGTTAAGGTGCTTGACCATAAACTCAGTTATGTTCCTGCCACCATACATCTGTGCGTTGGCAAATTGAGCACGAAGGTGTGACTCGCTGACGCTAACCCCAAGGTTTGGATTGGCCTTGTGCCATGCAGCCTGATCGTCCCATTCGTCCTCCTCATCTACCTCATACGGCAAGATAAGCAGCCTGTCATTGGCCTTACTGCCATCTAACACTGCTTTGCCTGCCCGAATGAACTGAGCGCAGGGTCCATCCGGTACAAAACCAGCAGTCGTAATAGCCAGCATCAAGGGGCTCTTTCGGCTACCCATGGAGCTAGCAAGTACGCGATAAAGGTCACCATTCTTCATGGCGTGAAACTCATCGACGACCGCGAGGTTTAGGTTCAAGCCGTCCAAAGTATTAGCATCCGAGCTCAATGGACGTATAGTACCATCCTTTGGGGCCAAAACCTCGCCTCTACGCACAGTAAAACGCTTGCCTAGGATTGGATTTGTCTTTATGCATCGACACACCTCATCAAACACCTCACGGGCTTGGTCCCGCTTTGTGGCAGCCGTTACCAACTGCGGAGCACCATCCTGGTCTAGTGTAGCCATCGCAAGTGCAATACCTGCTGCTAGCTGTGACTTGCCGTTTTTACGTGCAACAAACAGGTGCGCACTGCTAAATCGCCTGCGATGTGCGTCGGATCGGTCTACCCATCCAAAAATCTGCCCAACAAAGAAGCATTGCCAAGGCTCTAAAAGCATAGGCTGCCCTGCTAGCTCACCGCGTGTATGAACGCAGACCCGCTCAATAAAATTGATGTATCGCGCAGCAGATTCAAAGTTGAAGGTCCACTCCCAATCATCGCGCTGCAAGTCTGTAAGAAACCTCTGACCCGCTAATTGTATGTACTTACCGCATGGAATGCCACCAGTTGTGACTCCTTCCACGTAATTCCATATCCTATCTAGGGCAGAGGTGTCTGAGTTGCCTGCCATTATGTTAAATCGTCAATAGCGTCACCCTCTTGGCTGCGGTCTACAGCTAGGCCACCATTGACAACAGCGCCTAGTATCCTGGTCCTGTCCATTGGACTTAGGCCAAGCTTCGCACTTAACTTCATTACTTGATCCTGAGCCTTGGATAGCGCAGTAAATGCTCCGCTGACATTGCTAGTGCCGTTAGGATACACCTGAATCATGTCATCCACCCCCTGCACTTGCCTTGCAGCCGCTATGTACAAAGCAAGGGACTTGGCTAGCATTGTGACTGTTATTACATCCACAGACTCAATTAAACCCCGGTCCTCTAGGTAGTCAACGACCATAGTAAACAAGCGGTCACCATCAGTGTCTAGGTTAAAAATGGGGCGTAGTTCTACCACTGGAGCCGCATCTTGCTTCTGTTCAGCGGTGGGTGTCAATGCTACCTCAGCGGCTTCACGCATTTGACTTAATATGTCTTTTTTCGTATCAGACACTATATTCAAATGTACAGCTTAATGTGCTACGGTGAATGAGGTCTACGTCTACAAAGTAAGACTCATCAAATAAGCGAATAGTAAAATTGGCTGAATTGTAAGCTAAAGCCGCAGCCTTTACCGCCTCATGGATAAAAGCCGTCTGCTCGGCAGTATCTGAGTAAACCAAGTAGTCAACCCTGTATATTGTAGACGCAGTAGCATTTGTCATTGTAGCCTCATAGTCTACAGTACCCATATTGATGACGATGCCAGGCAACTGCTGCCCTTGGGCACGTTGACTAAATCCAATTTTTGTGGCGGGCACGTAAGCAGTCACGCCTGTGTTTTGGACTACAAGCCTTCGGGCATCGGGAATTAAAAGTGTCAGACTCATTGCGCAAAAAATTTCATCTTCAGGTATCTAGCCCACTCTTCTTTGGTTTCTAACCACACACCTTTAGCAGTGTAGCTAGCTCGTTTGCTGTTGCATGACCGGCAGCTGCCGACAAGATTTTCTTGGTCAAAGAATGCAGACCTGCTGTGCAAAGATGATGATGGTTGGATGTGGTCAGCGTCGGTGCTTTCGGTCATGATCCCAATGTGCTCGCACCAATAGCACACAGGGTACCGATCTAACACCGCTTGCCTAGTGGATTCCCATTCTGCCGTGCGGTACAGTGGGTTGGATGTGCTGACTGAAGCATTGGCGAAAGAGGGCCTGGTCCTGCCCTTCTTTTTTGCCATCCAAGGTTTGGGCTTTGCACGTCGTCGGATATACATGGGAGACTAGGAGACTAGGGATCGGGAAAGTTTCGTCCCAAGATACAAAGGGGCTGGCGTTCAGGGGTTTAGGTAAATGCCTCACGGATATTTTTTTTCATTACTCCTAGTCTCCATGTCTCCCACCCCCCTGTAACACCAGTAAACACAGGGCTTTGCGCCGGAGACTTACGGGAGACCAGGAGACTTATGATATGATCGGGAGACATAGCGGGAGACATACGGGAGACCAAGAACCCCCCCTACCTAAAAATAGCTGTGATGTGCGAGAAATGACCCGCCGCCGGTCCTTCGACCAACGCGGTATAATTATAGACCACCCCTTATATTCTATCGACGAAAAATATTATATGTTATCTGTAGGATTATTCCTACACGAAATTGTAGGACGATTCCTACAAGATTTGTAAGAGGATTCCTACAAAAAAATGTAAGATTATTCCTACAGACGTGTAAGAGGATTCCTACAGTTGTAAGATAGTTCCTACAACATCATCAGAATTGTCCTACACAAAAAATATCCAAAAAAATTAGGATAAATCCAGGGCGTTCACTATAGCCGTTGCCTTGAAGTCGCTATATGTAGAAAATTTGATATATACAAGCGTTGTGGATAACTATTAAAAAATAAATATGTTAAATAATTAGGATAAACAAAAAACATATCAGGGGCGATTTAAGGGGTCATTTAGCCATTTAGGGGGTAATATGGGCCCTAGGTATGCGAAGGAGTATAATAATCAAAATATGAAGGTTTGGGGTTCAAAAAGTGTATAATATGATATAATGTAACCGATGGATACCCGATTTTAATAGACTAAAAAAAATACGTTATACGTTGTTCGATAAATCGGTGTAATTGATAGATGGATTGCATATAATAATAGACGAAAAAAAAGTGTTAAAAAGCTTGTGCATGTCATTTTTTGGATTAAGGAAAACGGCCATAATAATATTATACACTTTCGTCTATAGAATAAGTTAATTGGTCGTGTTATACCCAATATCTGTCAGGAACAATTCCCACCAAATTAGTATGATATGGATCAGCGGATGCGCTGTTTGTAGGAATATTCCTACAAGAAGCATTTTGGTCAATATTTCGTCGATATAATACGGCAATTGGACCCCTGATTATCATATCTCTGCCATGGAAAATCCAGGTTTGGTCATAGATTATACAGTTTTCATAATTTATTATACATTTTGGTCGATTTAATTAACCTCTCTATCGATGATTATCAACTATCGGACCCAGAATCGAAAAGTTTATTTTTTTGTTCCGAAAAGTTGCCCCTACCTTTACAGCGTCGGAAGACAGGGAGCGCCCTGCATACGACATACCCCACATGGGGTCATGTATAAAGGGACCGCACACCGAACGACAAAGGTGCCCGTTGAAAGGAGTTCTAGGAACGTTGCGGTAAAAAGGACGGAACCCCTCCCCGGACCTACAAAATAGGTTAACCTACATGCAAAGTTTGAAGTTCTTTGACGTATTGAGATAATCCAATAATGTGTAAAGTCTAACCTATTGATTAGGTATTGATTGAGAATACAGGATGCAGATGATGCGAAGGTGTATAATTCCAAGAAAGGGTTCACCGATACCCCCCCAATTGAGGGAGTGGGGGGCGAAGTTCCACAAGGTCAATATTGAAAACGGCGCCGCTTTATACTAGGATGGACAGGGAAATCCAAGAAACCCCCGATAGGTACAACACACGTTTTCCAAGGTTTGCATCCAAGGCCGGTCCTCGAGACTTACGAACCCGATGCAAAAACCCGTTTACAGGTGTACTATACAGACAAGCGTTCTCTATGTGTAGTCGGAGGTTACCTATCCACGGCAAATTATCTAAGTAAGTAAACGCGATACGGGCCACCCCGGGATTGAGTCAGTATCCGGACTCCGCGTTTACAGGTCCCGTGTAGACACTTCGGGAGGGTGCAATTCCCTCCGGGACCGCGACGTGGCAAGTTGCCATATCATTAATAAATTCAACATTATGCAGGTTCGCATATACCAACCAACCATCGAGGGCGATACGTCCATCGAATCTAGCCTGACCATCAAGTTCGGCACATCCACGAGGAGCCTCAACACGCAACTCGGCACACTACTCACGGAAATCTTCGAACGGATGGATTTCTACAAGTCCATGGGTTCACGGCTCTGCACGTGCAATGCCCCCCTGTTGGTCACCTTCAGCACGAAGAATCAGACCATAGACCTCGGGTCTATCGACGAGGAGCTCGTCCACAAGCTCAAGCCCTCGTACAATACCAAGGGTCGAATCCGGTATGCTCGACGCATCGTCAAGTCGGCGAAGTGGATGATTGAGACCCCTGACCGTCTCAACAATACCATCGGTGCCGACGAGCTGATTGCAGGTCTCGAGGCTCAGTTGAAGGACTGATTCTGACAATGGTACTTGGAGGGCACAACGTGCCGGGGGGCTCGATTCCCCCCTACCATCCAACCCCAAAACAAAACAACATGTACCACATCATCCTTTTCATCAGCGTCCCGGCAATCGTCGGGGCGCTCCACCTCTTAAGAAACCTTTAAAATGCCACGTCCACGCATCAAGCGCCGCTCGAATGTTGACCAACGTATCAACGCTGTACTCAAGCAACTCACCCGACACGAAGTTAAATCCGCACAGATCCGCCTGGACATGCGCAAAATTGCCACATCATGACCACCAATCCCGATTACCTCAACACCTCGAACAACTTGCTCAGGCTTCGGCGCTATCAGCGAGCCATCAAGCATCACGATAAGGAATTGTACAGGGAGAACCACGAGTACCTGCTTATCGAAACCTTCTTCTCCATGGACTCTAGCAGACGCCACAAGCTCGCAACCGCTTTCCCATGGCTCAACATGCAATACACAACTTGGATTTGACATGAACCCTCTCAACCCCCGCCCGATGAGCAATCCCAAGCAAATCCAAAAGCAGTTGGCCCGTGAGAAGGCCCACGCGGAACGCATGGCCGCCCCGAACGGCTTCGTCATCTACAAGTACTCCTTCAGTGAGATGAAGCGGATGTACGTCAAGTCTATCTCCGACAGCCTGGACTACGTCGATGAGGTCGAGTACACCGAAGAGAAGTCCGAGGCCCTCGTTCACCCCAACTACGAATCCGCCCGGTGGGACACCGCAGGACGCGACCACCTCGAGTACGTCATCGTCGGCGAGGTCTTCCGCATCGAAAAACTTTAACCCCACATTACGAGACATGAACCTTATGAACCCCCGCACACGTCGGCGCTCATCACCTCTCGACAGGTTGGTGATGCGCAACTCCAATGGCGAGTACCTCGTCAGCTATCAGAGCAAATTGGGCAACTACTTCTTGGTCAAGAGCGACGACCTCGCCGATGCCCGCAGTTTCACAAGAGTACAACGCCGCTTCATCGAGAAAGTTCTCGGATTCACGACAGTAAGATACGGCGATTGTGTACACAACACGACCCCACATTACGACGACCAACGCTAATTACTATGTATCAATACCGCCCCCTTTTCGTACAGATGGAGCAGAATAACGACGGCTCCGACCGCGTCTTCATCGCAGACCTCGACAGCGAGACCAATGAGCCCTGCGACGGCTTGACAATCTCTTACGACTACAGACTCAACACGGCTCGTCAGGTAGCTATCAAGTACCTGAACTCCATTGATGTCTACGTCCACGGCTACACGGTCAACGACGACCACTACATCCTGTACATCACAGACTTCGCATTCATCCTCAATAAACCAACCACCTCAAATGGCTAAAGCAAATGGCCCCCTGGCATACGCCAAGCTGATTCAACAGTCGGGCGACATCAGTCCTGTACACTTCGCCTACCTCGTAGGAATCCTCCACACAGCTCTCGAGCATGCCTTCAAAAATCGACAGGCAGAACTTGACGAGAAGATCCGCGCAGGTGTCAACTACATCGTCAACCCGCACTTCGAGAAGCGCATGATTGAGGAGTTGTACTTCTTGGTCAACCAAGCTCAAGAGCACATGGACGGCTCGAAGGGCTCTATCAGCAAAATCAATTACCGCGACCTCTTGCACGAGTACAATCTTGAGGAAGCACGAAAGCAACACCCCCTGAAATCATGAGTAACAAACATCCCGACGGGTACATCCCGAAAATCAAGTATTGGAAGTCACGCCTCGAATCTGCTACGACCTCGTATGACAAGGCAAAGGCAAACTCAAAGCTCGCCTACTTCGTCACTCAACACACCTCGAAGTACGGGCCTCTCAATACGGAAGAGCTCAGTCCCCCTGATTGGAATACACAAGCCAACTACGACAGGCTACGCCGAGAGGGCGGCGGGTCGTTTTACACAGCCCTCATCGACGCCTTCTTCAAGGCTGACAACAACAACAAGCCTCGCCTTGTCGAGGCATTCCCCGAAATCTTTATCCCTAAATCATGAGCACCAACGACTACGACTTCAAAGTCAACGAAGCCCTGCTCGCCTACATCATCAACGGTGACAACGGCGATATCACCAACGACGAAGCCGATCAAGTCGAAGCCTTCCTTACAGAGAACGACATCGAGACTGTCGAGCTACTGTACAACGGCGAAGACCTCGACAAATCCTTCGCCCAATGCGACATCACAGGCGCATGGTGTATGGCTGTACAAATCCTGTGTTACAAGTACCGCAACTTCAAATGGACACGAGTATGAACCTACACTTCGAATTCAGCACAATGCAACTGACCTCCGACTTCGAGTACAACGACCACGAGACCTTTGTCGTCCGCTTCCTTGAGGCGCAGGGCCTGAAGTTCGAGTGTTGGACAGGCGGCAACGACGTATGCAAGTACCTGCATCACCCCGCGTCCGGCTACTGCTTCCATATCCCCAACTCGCACTTATACGACGAGTCAGAGGAGCTCTTCAATACCTTCTCGATTGCGTGGGACAAGTGGAGCACGGGTCGTGGCATGTACACCTTCCTTGGTATACGACCGC